>VFQN01004890.1_pt1 | contig 17070 bp, 15 predicted proteins | sample 3512371 | NCBI WGS metagenome assembly VFQN01 (sample SAMN10412370, study PRJNA504923) | tailings metagenome | isolation source: Replicate 2 from Balatoc abandoned mine | place: Philippines: Itogon, Benguet | collected 2017-08-28 | reverse complement strand
GCTTTTTCTGGACTTGAATGCACCAGAGACGAAATAGAATTTAAACTGTTAAACAAAAAATGTGGGTTAATCTGGGCCTTCAACGAATCAAGTTGGCTTTGTAAATTGGCCTTTTTTAATTCCTGTGCTTCTTTGTAAGAAACCTGCCATAAACGATACAAATAAAAGCCCTCAAAAACCGTAGCAATCTGAATCGTGCCGACTAATGACACCAAAGCATTGAAAAAATAGGGCTTGAAATGGGTATAATCTACATAGTCCCACACAGCAAACAGTTGATAAAAATACGTTTGTACCACCCGAACCGCAAAAGAGCCAATGGTAAACCAAACAGCTTGATACAAAATACGTTGGCGGGTATGAATGAGTTCTGGAAATTTTCGGCGTGAATAAATAATCCCGATGCGGTTTACTTCCCACACAAAAACCGCCCCTAAAACAAAGAAAAAAGGGATTTTCCAGTCATCTGCGTAAGGCACATTGGTGTAACCGTACATGACCCATTGCCCAAAAAGAGCAATAAGCGGAACACCCGCCAAACGGGTCCATTTATCGTTGAGTTTTTTCATCAATTTCCAGTCGATGCCCCTATTTGCCCATCCATTCTTTAAAATCGCCCACACGTTCACGGCTTACCGTTACTTCTTTCTCGACGGAAGGTTTTAGGTCCAGTTTAAGTTTTCCATTAAAATAATTATGAATTTGAACCACCGATTTTATTCCCAAAATATACTGACGATTGATTCTGAAATAGTATTTAGGATCGAGTTGTTGTTCGAGTTCATCAAGGGTGTAGTCAATCAAATGTTTAACCCGGTCGCGGGTCATTAAAAAAGTAATCCCTTCTTCAGTGTAAAAATAAGAAATATCCGTGATTTCAATTGGAATCAGCCGTTGTCCGAGTTTTACCAAAAACCGGGAACGATACTCACGGAGTTGGTTATGACGCTGCAACTCCGAAACCAGTTTAGAAATATCAATCGTTTGCGTTTGGGCACTGTTTATCTGCTCATATTTTCGCAACGCCCTTTCGAGTTCTTCTTTCTTTATGGGTTTAAGCAGATAATCGACGCTGTTTACCCGAAAAGCCTGAATGGCATATTCATCGTAAGATGTGGTAAAAATAACCGGACTTTTTACCTCCATTTGGTTGAAAATCTCAAAACTTTGCCCATCGCACAGTTCAATGTCCATTAAAATCAAATCAGGATTTGGGTTGGCTTGCAGCCATTCAACGGTGCTTTCAATACCGTCAGTTATACCAGAAATTCTGAGTTCAGGAGCAACTTCAAGCAGCAATTTTGATAATTTTTGTACTGCTAAGGGTTCATCTTCAACGATAAGCACGTTCATGGATTTGTTCATTTGAGAATGTAAAATGACACAAAATTACCGCAACAGTAAATAGTGGAATGATTGAAGTGTTAAAAAATGCCAGTAAAATAAATGAAAACTCACTTGAATTGAAGGACGTTTAATACTTGAGAGTCAGTAAAGTCTTAAAATTCGTTACCGAACGTTGATGCGCAGTTTATCTGGTTGCACCACCCGAAAACCCTGAGGAGTGACTTCGATAAAACCATCATGCTTGAATTCACTGAGCGTTCGAATCAGCGATTCAGACGTCGTACCAATCATCGCGGCCAGATTTTCGCGGGAAAGCTGAATTGCGCTTTCGGGTTGTTGGGCCTGTAACACCAGCAACGTATCAGCTACGCGGCGGCGCAAAGAATTGTAAGCCATTCCAAGCAGTTTTTTTTCGTGGTCACTTACGCGGCTAGACATCAACTTGATAAATTTTAGGCTAACCTCCAAATCATCAGAAATCACTTTTAAGAAATCAGCTTTAGGAATATAAATTAATTCTGAGTCAACAATGGTCACGGCCGAATCGGTGTAATCGGTGTGCATAAATAAGGAAAGATACCCAAAGAAATCGCCAGGATGATAAAGCCCCGTAATAAACTCTTTGCCGTCACCATTGGTACGAACAGTTTTCACTTGCCCTGATTTGAGATAAAACAATCGAATAGGCTCATCGCCCTCCAAATAAACGTATTGCTTTTTGGGGATAACGTGCGGCTTTCTGTCGGTTATGAAGCTTTGAAATTTACCTTCATGGTATGTCTCCTGTAAAAAACGGTTTAGATTATCCTCCTGCACAGGGGGAACAGGTACGGGATTAGCCGACGGTTTGAGATGAGCAATCTTGTTCAATCGAACCTCAATAGACCGCAGTAAATCACTTTCGTCAAAGGGTTTCATCAAATAATCATCTGCCCCCAAATCCATGCCTTTGCGCAAATCAGTGCGTTCAGTTTTGGCCGTCAAAAAGATAAAAGGGGTTCCCGCCAGTTCAGGATTTTGGTTGAAAATTTGCAACACTCCGTAGCCGTCCAATACAGGCATCATAATATCACAAATCACTAAATCGGGCTTAACGGCAATGGCTTTCTCTACGCCAACTTTTCCATTCTCGGCCACATAAACCTGATAACCAGCCAATTCAAGAATATCGGCGGTATTTTCACGAATGATTTCGTTGTCTTCAATCAACAAAATGGTTTTCATAAGGTAAGGTTATGGTAACGGTCGTTCCTTGATTCAAGACACTGGTCAGTGTAATATGTCCTCCCAAAAGATTAACGTATTGATTTACAATATGTAACCCCAACCCAGTACCAGAAATATTGGCGGCGTTTTTGGCTCTGAAGAAACGTTCAAATAAATGTTTTTGGTCTTCTTCCGAAATGCCGATACCGCTATCCTGCACGGTAAGTGTCAGCAGACCGTCTTTACAAGCTCCCTCCACCGTAATGCTCGATTCAGAATCAGAGTATTTTGCGGCATTTGTCAGAAGATTCAGAATGATATTACGCAACAGCGTAGCATCAATAATGATGATATCGGTAGGAGAAAAATGAGACTTAATCGTCTGTCCTGGCTTCAATATCCCTTGCATCACCTCCATAATTTCATCCACTAGTTGGGCCAAGTTTACGCGGTCGGTATGAATTTCTACTTTTCCCTCTTCTAACCTGCCCAAGGATAAAAACTCTTCTAGGATTTCGTTGAGGTGGTTTACCGATGCACGAATTCTCACCAAATGTTTGTGGATTTTATCCTGATTAGCTCTGTCGACGTACTTTTCAACCAATGTTGTGGAGGTTAAAATCGCCGTTAATGGTGTTCTGAACTCATGGGAAGCCAATGAAACAAAACGCGATTTTAAAGCACCCAATTCACGTTCCCTGTCCAAGGCTTTTGCGAGTTCTTCTTTAGATTTTTCAAGTTGTCGGAGCGTGTTAATGAGGGCGTGGGTTCGATTGGCCACCTTTTGTTCCAGCTCAACGTTAAGTTGGTTAATCAGTTCATGTTGGGCCTTCAGTTGCAGCTTGGCTTCTTTCTTAAAGATAATGTTGTTAATAAAAGCGATGGCATACAGCTCATCATTCAGGCGAAAGTAACTTAGGCTTACCTCAACGGGGAAGTCAACGCCCTCTTTAGTGACGGCTCTCAGGTCATACCCGTTCCCCATTTCCCGCGTTTGGGGGTTGACGTTAAAGTTTTTGCGGTGTTGCCGGTGTACATCGATGCGGTCGGAGGGTATCAATTGTTCAATGTCCATTGTCGTAAATTCATCCTCCGAATAGTGGAACAGTTTTTCTGCCATTTTATTGGCCGAAATAATCTGTCCATTTTCATTACAAACGATGATTCCGATGGTCGCATTCGAAACAATGGTTTCATATTGACGGATAGATTGCAAAAGGGCAAGTTCAGCTTCATACAATCGATTCAGATTGACAATTCGAACCAAGGCGTTATTTGTACCTCGGATAAGCGTAATTGTAATACCACCCCGAAATACCTGCCCCGAAAGGCACTTTACCTCAACTTCTTCATAATGATGCTCCGCTTCCATGAGCTTTGCTATTTTTGTAGCAATCTCTGTATCTTCATCATGCGCCGCACGAAACCAAGGATCCTTGAAATCTGAAAATTTTTGATTCCCCGAAAAGCCCATTAATCTTATCCCAGAATGATTAATCCGTAGAAAATGAAATCGTTGTAGATCATAAATTCCTAAGAAATCATTTTCCTGTTCAAAGAGTAAATTCGATAAGTCATTAAAAAGCATATTCCTTGATTTTCAAGTAGTATTTTTCAGAAATTTCTATCTAAAAACGATATTATAACGAAGAGGGCGCGGGTAAAACACAGGGGCAGAGTTGACCAAAATCAATTTCGAGGGGCGAGAAATCACTACCTTTGCCCAAGTTAATGATTCGTTTTTATTTTAAAAATAAGCAGGCATGGAGTTCACGGTTTCGCATCCGATTCAGATTCCCTCGCAGTCCGCTGATTTACTTATTTTTATGCCTTCAGCACCGGGAGAAAACACCTTATCGCTAGACTCCTTAGCCGATTTGCTACAAAATCTGCTGGGCACTAGTGTTCATGTCTTCAAAATTGATGAAATGACGTATCCTGGAATTGTTAAGAGTTTTGACATCTTTAAAACTCCCACCTTTGTACTAGTGCAGCGAGGCGTTGAAGTTTGGCGTCAAATCGGCATGACAGATGCCCCGACAATTATCAAAGCGGTAAAAAATCAGTTGACCGACTAGAGCCTGAGACTACGGCCTGTTTTTGATTTGATATGAATTCGGTACACTATAGGGTGCACTGTTTTCTCGGTTTCAGTTGATTTTTGATTTAAAGTTCCAGGTTTTTCATTGGCAAACACTGGCACTTTTCGGTTTTTGAGCAAATAAAGGGCGGAGTCGCGCAGTTCATCATGTAATTCCTCAAACTCTCCTTCAATCAACACACTATGCCAAACGCCAGGGTTAATCATTTCATCAATTTCGAAAGCTACATTCGGATTTTTTCTTACCATATCAATTTTGGTTCCTGCCCGCGTAATACCGTAAATGTAAAGCCCATCGTAAAAAAACATGACTGGTTCTATCAAAATCCTATTTTCAGCCGAGCAGCCAATTCGCCCGAAATATTGATTGTGCAGCATGTGGTCTATAATTTCCGTTGAAAGTTCAGTCAGCATGGTAGATGGTTTTTTGTAATAGGTTGTATCAAATTATGACTTATAAAGTCGTTCGTAATACTCCGTCGCCAACCGAAGCGCATCAAAACGCGGGCTTATTTCATTGATTCCCGCTTTTACAATGGTCCACCAAGCATCGGGTGTTTCGTAATAAAGCGGCAAAATCTTGTTTTCAAGGTATTCAAACAGATTTTTGGCATCAAAATCATCTTGCTCGTGGGTCGGGTTGTTTACGTCGGCTTCAGGTAATATAAATGCATTCTGGCCGTTCAAGGCAAATTCAGGTACCCAGCCATCGTTCGTTGAACACATCAACGCACCGTTCATAATGGCCGTCATGCCGCTGGTTCCTGAGGCTTCGTGAGTGATGCGCGGCGTATTCAACCACACGTCTCCTCCCCTTTTTAGCATTTTTGACAACGACAACTCGTAACCTACCAAAACAGAGCAGTTTACGTAGCGCTTTGACAAATGCACAAGTCGGTCAAATTGGCTAATGCCTACATAATCATAAGGGTACGGCTTACCCGCCCAAATCAATTGGATGGGATAGCGGGTATTAGAAATCAAACGTTCGAAACGCTCCATGTCATTGAGCAATAAATCGGCTCGTTTGTATCCTGTCAGTCTTCTTGCCCAAACAATCGTTAGGATGTTGGGGTCATACAGTTCGCCCGTTTGGTCGGCTACCACTTCAAACAACTCCTTTTTCCAATCCGCTTTTTTTTTCTTTAAGAATTCATCATTACCCGTTTTTGCGGCTTCAATGAAAGAATTATCCACCCAATACACCTGACTTTGGGCGTTGGTAATGTGAATAATCGGGCTTATGTCTGCCGTGTGTTGCCAAATAGATTTACTTATTTTCTCGTGCATCGCTGAGACGGCATTACTGCGTCGAGCCAGTCGTAAAGCACCCAACGCATGATTGAAAGAATCTCCCTCTACCCCCGTCAAACTCCTTACTTTGTCTAAAGGCAAATAGTAAAAAAAGCCCATGCGGTCAAGTAAGCGAATATCCGACTGCGGATTGCCGGCTTCTTCGGGTGTGTGCGTGGTAAAAACAACGCGCTCTTTGACCAACTCAACGCTGCTGAATTTTGAATACAAATAAAAAGCCAACGGCAAGGGGTGGCTTTCATTCAAATGATATACCTCAGGTGTTAAATTGAGGGCATCTAGCAACTTTGCGCCCCCAATACCCAGTACCGTATAAGCCGCAATTCGGGTTTCTGGATTGGGGTCATAAAGTCGGTGCGTAATGGTTTGGGCCAAATAATCATTTTGTGGCAAGTCTGTGGTCAGCAGAAAAAGGGGGGCAGTTCCAAATACCGAAGGGGGCAAATAGTACGCCCCCACCCACACGGGTGCATTGTTAATCAGCACCTGCACCGTAACATTTAGTTTTACGAGAAAACCATAATGTTTCTCCATAAACAATACATCCATGGTCTGGTCAGCTTTTCTGATTTGATCATAGTAGCCATACTTCCATAAAATACCAACTCCAATGAGGTTTTGCTTAAGCGCATAGGCCCCCCGCAGGTGCGAGCCCGCCAAAAAGCCCAACCCTCCTGAGTACGTTTTTAAGGGTTGATGAATGGCAAATTCCATCGAAAAATACGCAACGCGCTTAGAATACTCGGCCGTAAAGCCAATGAAATCGTCAGCGAAACCTGATAATGAATAAGTACTCATGCTATTTTGGCACAGGTTTGAAACTGGTAAAAGTGTCCAAACGCGATTTTCAGAAAAGTAAATTACTAAAATAGAAACTTCCTTCACATGAAGCTAATCACCGAAAAAACTGATTTTTCTCACTTCTAAAAATCAGTTTTTTGAGAAGTACTAAATTCAATTTATCGTTTTTTTAACAGGGCTTCGAGCTATCCATCCAAACTTTATTTGGCCTCATTCTTCTCGATATTCAGCATAAAAAAGGGGCTTAATATGGGGATTTCATTGCGCAATGAGGAATATTTTACCCACTCTGTGATGATTTAAAAACCATAAAACTAACCTTAATTGGCTGGTTTTATGGTTTTTTTGACTGAGTACGAAAATTTATGTGGGGAAATAATCTCTAATGGGAAAACCCATCTTAAATCATATTAAACATAAAACTTCAATATATATCGAACATTTTTTACGCCACTTTTATAATGAGATAAACTGGTTAGAAAAATAGATTTTTGGCCAATTGATAACTTTCAAACGGATAAAAAATGAAAAATTCGACGTTAATATATGCCCTCATCACCCGGGCTACGGGTAAAATTGGAGAATCTTTTGCGCGCATTCTGGCGCGAGAAGGATACAGTTTGGTTTTGGTAGACACCAAACCAGACTTATTAGAAAAAGCATGTAACACCATTCAAGAGGAGTTTCCTTCCACCCACACGGTTTGCATTAACAAAGATTTAACCCCCGAATCGGCCTCGTATGAGCTTTATAGGGAAGTAAAAGAACAAAATTTGACCATTGAGCTATTAATCAATAACGAAGAAATCGAACACCTAGATCAAAACCCTTCCCTAAAACATACCAGTAGTTTCTACGGAAAAGATGGCATCCCAACCACCAATGCTTTTTTAAAGCACCCCTTAACCATTCTTTTTCTGAAAGAAATGATGGCACAAAATACGGGGAAAATAATGCATTTTATCTCAACAATAAACCGCGCTCGCAACATCCGGTTTTCGACGCATAACTTCGATAAACCACTTATTTTTTCGCTCATTGAGGTATTTCAAAATACTATCCAAGAAAGTCTCATTGAGCTCAATATCCTGAATTCGCAGAAGTATTCCCTGTCTTATACGTCGTTGGATGATTTGGATTTAAGACATAATTAGGGGCCGTACTGGTATAGTATTTTAATTTCGTTTTACCCCATCCACTAAAAAACGAATTCAATGACTCGAAAAATCACGCTTAAAGGATTGTGGGAAGTCTTACTTAATTCATTCAACGGATTTTTAGACGACAATGTGACCAAACTCGGCGGCTCGCTGGCGTATTTTACCGTATTCTCGGTAGGACCGTTGTTGGTGGTTATCATTTCCTTTTCTGGAATTTTTTTGGGGCGCGAAGCCATCGAAGGGCAAATTTATGCGCAGCTAGACAGTTTTTTGGGCAAAGACACCGCCATAGAGTTACAGGAAATCATCAAGAAAGCTGCCATAAGTGGTAAAAGTACCACCGCTGCCGCCATCGGTATAGCAACTTTGTTGATAGGAACCACAGGTATTTTTGCCGAAATTCAGGACTCCATCAATAAAATATGGGGCATCAAAGCCAAACCCAAAAAAGGATGGCTCAAAATCATCCAAAACCGTTTTTTATCCTTTTCGGTCATTATCAGTCTTGGGTTTTTACTGGTGGTCTCATTGGCCGTCACTACCATCTTAGACGGATTTAACAATCGGTTGCAGGCCGCATTTCCTGAAGTCACGATTGTGGTGTTTTATATTCTTAATCAAGCGCTTACGTTCATCGTCATCAGCTTACTGTTTGCGGTTATTTTCAGGGTTTTGCCCGATGCCAAAATCAAGTGGCACGACGTATTGGCGGGCTCGATGCTCACTGCTCTTTTATTTATGCTCGGCAAGTTTGGTATTTCATTCTACATCAGTAAGACCAACATCGGTAGCATGTACGGTGCCGCTGGCTCGATGGCTATTTTGTTGGTTTGGATCTATTATTCTTCTTTGATTCTCTATTTTGGGGCCGAATTTACGAAGGCCTACGCCATGAAATTTGGCTCAGCCATTTATCCTAATGCGTACGCTATTACCGTCAAAGAAGTAGAGATTGAAAACGGCAAAGATTCTATCCAAACCAACGAAAAAAAAAAGAAAGAACTCATAGATAAGGGCTAGTAATCCAAGCATACCCTCATAACGCTCTTGCATCCCCATGTAAAAATTCCCTCAATTTTCTTAAAACTTTCCTGACCTGTGTGACAATTATCACGGTAAGGCCCTTTTTGACCTTCTACTTTTGCAGAGTCATTCAACAACTCACTGCAAAAGAAAATGAGCTCAATTGAAATTTTTGGTTTTTCAGCCTCCATTTTTATAGGAATAAGTCTCGGGCTTATCGGTGGCGGCGGGAGCATTCTCACTTTACCCGTTTTGGTTTATTTATTGGGCATCAACCCTGTTCTTTCAACGGCGTATTCCCTTTTCGTGGTCGGTACTACTTCATTGGTTGGTTCGGTCAATTATATGCGCAAAGAATTGGTCAATTATCGCGCCGCGCTGGTCTTTGCCGTTCCTTCTTTTATCACCGTTTTTCTAACCCGCAAATACCTCGTTCCTGCCATTCCTGACTCGTTATTTTCGGTGGGTGGATTTGAAGTTACCAAAAATATCGGCATCATGATATTTTTTGCCATAGTGATGTTGGCCGCTTCGTATTCAATGATTAAAGAGAAGAAAAAGACTAAAAACAAAGAAACTGGCGAGTTGAAATTCAACTACCCTGTCATTGGGCTTGAAGGAGCCGTTGTGGGAGCATTAACGGGCCTCGTGGGGGCGGGCGGCGGTTTTTTAATTATCCCTGCCTTGGTGGTTTTAGCGCATTTGCCCATGAAAATGGCCGTAGGAACTTCACTGCTTATCATTGCCGCAAAATCACTCATCGGCTTTATCGGCGACGTATCCAACCTTCCCGTCGATTGGCCATTTCTGCTTGAATTTACCGCTTTCTCCGTCGTCGGAATCTTCGTAGGCTCTTACCTTTCAAAATTCGTCCCGAGCGAAAAACTCAAAAGAGCGTTTGGCTGGTTTGTACTCGTGATGGGCATCGGGATTATTTCAAAAGAAATTTTCTTTAAATAATCAAACAAAATGTGGGTTATGTAATAATTGTCACAGTATGGAGCATCCCCTCATTCTAACTTTGTATCATTAATTCAACAATACTAATCTTAACACAACACAACCATGTTCTTTCAACACATTTATGACAAAACCCTAGCCCAAGCGAGTTACCTGATCGGTTGCCAAAGAACGGGTGAGTCCATGGTCATTGACCCCAAAAGAGATGTAGATACGTACCTTGAAATTGCCAAACAAAACGGTTTGCGCATCACCCATATCGCCGAAACCCACATTCACGCCGATTTTCTTTCAGGAGCCCGCGAATTAGCCGCAATCACTGGCGCCAATATGTACCTTTCTGATGAAGGCGGCGAAGATTGGGAGTATGAATTTGACCACATCGGTCTGAAAGACGGGAGTGTTATTAAGGTAGGAAACCTTACATTTGAAGTTATTCACACCCCCGGCCACACCCCAGAAAGTATTAGTTTCTTACTTACCGACAACCCCGCAAGTACCAAACCAGTGATGCTGTTTACGGGCGATTTTGTTTTTGTAGGTGATATCGGTCGTCCCGATTTATTGGAAAAAGCCGCAGGCATGAAAGGAACACAAGACGCAGGTGCGCTTCAAATGTACAATTCCATCCAAAAATTTGCCGCTTTACCCGATTATTTGCAGGTATGGCCCGGCCACGGAGCGGGTTCGGCCTGTGGCAAAGCCCTCGGCGCTGTTCCTAGCTCAACGGTGGGTTACGAAAAAATCCGGAATTGGGCGTTTCAGCACGACGATGACCAAAAAGGATTTGTTGATTACCTGCTCGCTGACCAACCAGAGCCACCCAAGTACTTTGCCATGATGAAAAAACTCAACAAAGTAGCGCGACCGTTGCTTACGCAGGTACCAACACAAACAAAACTTTCACGCGATGCTGTAAAAGCTGCTATGGAAAAAGGCATCAAATTGATTGATACCAGAAATAAAGTTGATTTTGCCCAAGGTTTTATTCCTGGAAGCATCAACATTCAGGGAAACAACGCCTTTGCTACATGGATGGGCTGGTTTGTAAATTACGAAGAGCCGTTTATGTTGGTGGCCAACGACAACCAAGTCGAAGACCTCACCCGCAAATTGATGCGCATTGGTTTAGACAACGTACTTGGTTATATTGACGACGTAAACGCTCTCGAAATCCCGCTCCAAAAAAGCGAAATCATCGAAATCGACGAATTCAAGTCTTACCTCAACCGCGAAGATACGCAGGTAATCGACCTGCGCGGGGTGTCGGAATACAATACCGAACACATCGAGGGAGCCGAGAATATTTTTATCGGCACGATTCTCTCCAATTTGGATAAAATCAGTAAAGATAAGCAAGTGGTTATCCATTGTCAGGGTGGAGACCGGGCCGCTATTGGGTATTCACTTTTGGTCAAAAACGGATTCAAAAATGTAAAAAACTATTCGGCAGGCATGAACGAATGGATCGCGAAAGGAAATCCAACTGCAACCGAATTGGTCGAAGCTGCCGCTTGTTAACCCGCTTTATTTTCATTAAATCCCCGATGCCACCACGTCGGGGATTTTTTTGTGGGTTTTAGAGTCTATTAAATGACATAAAAGCTGACATCAATCAGTATTTCTGTGTGCTAAAAGTTACAGAAAAGGCTACTAACAGGCGGTAATTTTGTTCTATTAAATCAGCAAAATAAACTTCCTCAAAAGACATGAAAGTAGAACAAATTTACACGGGTTGTTTGGCCGAAGCCGCCTATTACATTGAATCAAACGGCGAAGCCGCCGTCATCGATCCTCTTCGTGATACCAAAGCCTACGTAGAGCGCGCCAAAAAAGAAGGCGTTGACATAAAATACGTGTTCGAAACCCACTTCCACGCCGATTTTGTCTCGGGACACATTGATTTATCCAACGCTACGGGCGCCACCATTGTTTTTGGACCCACCGCCAAGCCCGCATACACAGCCTACGTTGCCAAAGACGGGGAAGAATTTCAGTTGGGCAATGTAAAAATCAAGGCCATTCATACGCCTGGCCATACGATGGAATCAACCTGCTTTTTGTTGATTGATGAAAACGGTAAAGAAACGGCCATTTTCACGGGCGATACCCTGTTTATCGGGGATGTAGGCCGCCCCGATTTGGCGCAGCACGTCAATAGTGATTTGACGGAAGAAAAACTGGCGGGGCATCTTTACGATTCTCTCCGCACCAAAATCATTCCGTTGGCCAACGACATTATCGTCTATCCAGGCCACGGTGCAGGCAGCGCTTGCGGTAAGAAAATGAGTAAAGAAACCACCGACACCCTCGGCAACCAGAAGTTGTTTAATTATGCGCTCAATTTGAATCTGACCAAAGAACAATTCATAAAAGAAATTCTGAAGGGGTTGGTTCCTCCCCCCGCCTACTTTCCTCAAAATGTATTGATGAACATTCAAGGCTACGAATGCCTCGAAGATGTCATGCAGCGTGGAAGTCAGGCATTGACACCTGCCGCTTTTGAAGCCGCCGCCAACGAAACCGAAGCCCTGATTTTGGACGTTCGCGAAGCCCAAACTTTTGCCAAAGGATTTATTCCAAATGCCATCAATATCGGCCTTAACGGGCAGTTTGCTTCGTGGGTAGGTACGCTTATTCCCGATTTAAAACAACCGATTTTATTGGTAGCCGAAGCGGGCAAAGAGGAAGAAACCATCACGCGTTTGGCCCGGGTGGGCTACGACAACTGCATCGGCTACTTGCAGGGCGGCATGGCCGCTTGGCAAGCAGCTGGTCTGGAGTTGGACAGCGTCACATCTATTTCGGCCCAAACGTTTTCAGATTTGTTTACCGAAAACCCATCCCTGACGGTGTTTGATGTGCGTAAAAAGAGCGAATACGAGGCCGAGCACGTGGTTGGCGTTGAAAATTTACCGCTGGATTTTCTGAATGACCACATGGCCCAAATTCCAACCGACAAAACCTTTTATGTTCATTGTGCGGGTGGGTATCGCTCTATGATTGCGATTTCGATTTTAAAAGCCCGGGGCTTTGATAATTTGGTGGATGTAGCGGGTGGTTTTGCGGCCCTCCAAAGCGTGGGAAAACTACCTTTGACGGAATACGTCTGTCCTTCTACTTTATTGTAAATCAACCACTTCCTTTGCAAGAGAGAGCGATTTATTCGTTCTCTCTTTTTTGTGTAACATATATCACGATGTAAGAAAGTAATAACCCCGATTTTTGTGATAAAATCAACCTAAGAATGAAAAATATGCTCAACAATTGGCAACTTTGGCTCATGGCAAGTCTGACGTTAGGATTGGCTCCTTTTCTTCCGGAGCCGCACTTATTTGGTAAAATTCGATGGATACTCGGCGGAGCCGTGGGTATGAAACCCATGGATTGGTTTGATTTTTTTTTACATTTAACCCCTTGGCTTTTGCTCCTACGAAGTATCGCGCTAAAATGGATAAAATAGCGCAACCTTAACCACTCGTTAGGTGAAACTCCCTACATTTAAGTCACTATTTTCATATTTTACACATTCATTTTTTTATTCAATTTTTTCATTGATATGTAACATATATCACATTGAAAGAAACTGAATACCGCTAATTTTGTCCCACCGCCTTTCACAACACTTTGGCAATCATGGAGTTCAACAACCTCGTAGAAACGTTACTACGCTCGCTCAAAATTCTATTAGTCTTACTACTGACCTCGGCCAGTTTAATGTTCTTTTTAGGATATATTCTGATCGTTGGTAATTCCAATTCAAACGATAATGCGCCCATTGTTGAGCAAAACAATTATGTAAAGCCCGATTCAAACTTTGTGGGTCTTTGGCCTGGCCCCGCCGATTGGCAAAAGTCAAAATTCAACCCAGAACAACAAAAGTTAATCAATTATGGCAAAGCGCTCATTGCCCACACGGCTGATTATCTGGGGCCCAAGGGCAGCGTAAAGCCTATTTCTAACGGCATGAATTGCCAAAACTGCCATTTACAAGCGGGTGCACAGCCTTGGGGCAACAACTATTTTGCCGTACAGTCTACCTATCCCAAATTTCGCGAACGGTCGGGAACGACCGAAAATCAAATAAAACGCGTCAGCGATTGCTTTGAGCGCAGCCTCAACGGAAAAGCCCCCGACTCGACCAGCCGCGAAATGAAGGCCATTTTGGCCTACATCGAATGGTTAGGGACGGGAGTTCCCAAAAATAAAGCACCCAAAGGCTCAGGAATTTATAAGCTCAAAGGACTCAAAAGAGCCACAGACCCCGTTTTGGGGAAAGTAGTGTATGAACAAAAATGCCAAAGTTGCCATCAGGCAAAAGGCGAAGGTGTATTGGCCGCCGACGGTAAAAGCTATACGTTTCCGCCGCTTTGGGGCCCCAACAGCTACAATATCGGCGCGGGTTTGTACCGCATTTCCAACTTTGCGGGCTATGTAAAATACAACATGCCTTTTGGAGTCACCTACAAAAATGCCCAACTCACCGACGAAGAAGCCTGGGACGTAGCTGCCTATGTTAATTCCATGCCCCGACCTACCAAAGACTTAAGCAAGGATTGGCCCAATATCGACGGCAAGCCCTTCGACCATCCGTTTGGCCCTTATTCCGACCCATTTACCGAAACCCAGCATAAATATGGCCCTTACAAGCCCATCAAGGATTGGAAAGAAAAACACAAAGCCAATAAATTCAAAAAGCCTAGCCTCGCCTCCCTATGAAATCACTCCTTTTTATTTTTGCCTTCACGGGTATTTTGTTTGTAAATCAGGCCATTGGACAAACACTGGAGAAAGAACATCGCATCGTATTTCACTTGGCCTCCGCTGACACCCTTGTGCATAAAGCACTCGTTAAACAACTAGGAAACGTCTTAGATTATTGGAAAACCGCCAAAATCGAAGTTGTTGTTCACAATGCTGGGGTAGGTTTTATGAAAAAAGACGAAGCCATCCTGAGCAAAGAAATTGAACTTCTGAAAGAACGTGGAATCGTCTTTGCCGTGTGTGAAAATACCCTTAAACAACGAAAAATAGCCAAAAACCAGATTTTACCAGCGGCCATTTTTGTCCCCGTCGGGCTGGCAGAAATTGTACTCAGGCAAGAGGAAGGTTGGTCTTACATCAAAGCGGGATTTTAACTTAAACCTTTATAAACAATGCCTTCTCGCCGCAAATTCCTCCAATCAGGTTTGTTTACAGGGGCCATTTTGGGAAGTACACCTCCCCTGTCGGCTTCTGAAGAAAATACAAATTCCGAAAAAAGTAACCACGCCAAAAGCGGAACAATTACATTCTTACAAACCACCGACGTCCACTGCCAGCTTCACCCCCACGATGAGCTTTTTTGGGAGAACAACCAACTTACATTTCGTAAAGCAGGAGGCTACGCACATTTGGCTACGGCCTTAGATGTATTGCGAAAACAAAACCCGTCGAATACCATCGTCATGGATACGGGCGATATGTTTCAGGGCAGTATGCTTGCCGTCAAAACCACGGGAAAAGCGTTTGTTCCGCTTTTGAATGCGCTCAATTATGACCTGTATCTTCCGGGAAACTGGGAAGTAGTGTACTACAAACAAAACATGCAGCACCTGATGGGCGGGCTACTGACGCCCAAAGTCTGCGCCAATATGTACCACGACGCAGGCGACGGCAAACGGGGAAATCTCATTTTTCAACCCTACCAGATTTTCAACCGATTGGGGATTAAAATCGGTTTTTTGGGATATACCGACCCGTTGGTTCCGATTCGTCAATCTCCCATGTACAGTAAAGGAATTATTTACACCAAACCCGAAGAAAGCCTAAAAGAATACGTGACATTGTTAAAAGAGCAAGAACAATGCGATTTTGTAATTTTACTTTCGCATTTAGGGCTTAGCCAACAAATTGCTTTGGGCAACAACCCTGACTGTAAAGGAGTTGACTATATTTTTGGGGCTGATACGCATGAACGGGTACGAAAACCCATTCAGGCTGAATACACCAAAATTGTAGAACCGGGCGCTTTTGGTTCATTCATCGGAAAACTCGACTTGCGCGTTAAAGATGGAAAAATCACGGGAGATTCATACGAACTTATTGAAGTTGACCCTAAAAAATATCCCGCCAAAAAGGAAGTACAGGAGTTAATAGAACAAATTGAAAAACCGTACCGGGCCGAAATAAATCGCGTTATTGGGTACAGTACTTTACCCTTATACCGAAATTTTGTGGTTGAAAACACAATCGATACCTTAATTGTGGACGCCCTCAAATGGAAGGTTAATTCAGATATAGCCTTGTCAAACGGTTTTCGTTTTTGCCCACCCCTAACAGCGGGCAAAGATGGAAAAGTGGCCATCACCGAAGGTTATCTTTTTGACATGCTCCCCATTGATTCTAACGTCAAAACAGCCAAAGCAACGGGCCAACAACTCATAGTATGGCTCGAAAAAGAATTGCAAAACGTATTTGCCCAAGATGCATCCAAACGTTTTGGAGGCTGGTTGATACGGTTTAAAGGGATGAAGATAGAATTTAAAGCAAAGGAAAGAGTGGGTCAACGGGTGCAAAAAGTAACCATTGGCGGTGAGCCTCTCAATCTTGACAAAACCTACACCTTGTGCGCCTGCGAACGCGACGGTGACCCCGATGACATGCTTTGTCGCCTTAAAGGAGTGAAAGAAGCAAGGCTTACTTCCTATACCTTGCATACAGTGATGAAAGAATATTTGCGGGAATTTTCTCCAGTTACGCCCGCTTTACGCCACGATGCCACCATCTTAGACGCTCCTCAGAATCTTTTAAGTCAAGTTTTTGGGGTAGATTATACCTTTAGGTAACATTTGTCACGGAAGGGCCTTTTTCTTACCTGTACTTTTGTAATGTTATTTCAAAACACGAGGCAGAGAAGAAAATGAATCGCACTTTTTATATTCTAATATTGTTGTCAGGTATGTTAAGTCGTGTTTATGGACAAGGCATACATAGTCACCGAGAAATAGAAAAAGATACCAATACGTTGAACCACTTTTTTTCCAACGGACGCTTTTACGGTCATGCCCTGTCTTACGTGTCGGGCACCGTAAACGACGGTAATCGTAGTGATGCTTATGCATGGGTGGCTGGGGCTGGAATGTGCTACGAAACGCCCAAGTTTTGTAAGCGTTTTCA
>VFQN01004889.1_pt1 | contig 17071 bp, 10 predicted proteins | sample 3512371 | NCBI WGS metagenome assembly VFQN01 (sample SAMN10412370, study PRJNA504923) | tailings metagenome | isolation source: Replicate 2 from Balatoc abandoned mine | place: Philippines: Itogon, Benguet | collected 2017-08-28 | reverse complement strand
CGGAAGCGGAAACGGAAACGTCATAAACTTTTTGTTGTGTTGTCAAATTTTGATAAAGCATCCCCGCAACAATAATTGACTGAACAACAACTACAACAACGAACAACACATTTTACACGCTAGAACAACAAACCAACGATCCTAACACCGTATTTCCCTGTCTTATGATGATCTTCAATCAGATATAGAAGAGTACCCTGCTTTAGAACAAGAAAATCATTATTATCATGGCAGAAAGGAAGAGCGAGTTCCTCTTCGACTGGTTTGAACAAACATGTCTTCTATGCTCGAATTCCGTGGCAATAATCGATGAGTCCACAGGTCTAGAAGTATCTTATGGTGATCTCCTCGATAAAGTGACTTATGTCTCGGAGATCTTACAGGTGATGCTCGATCCCGAAGCATCCGAGACTTTCGACGGTGTACCTCTCGTTTCTGTACTGACCTCTCGCAGCTTAGCAACTATTATAGCCCTTCTAAGCCTGTTTCACAGTGGCGCTGCCTTCAATCTGATCGATGGGAGTATCTTCGAGAGAAACTCCAAAGACGTGAACGAGAAACTCCACGCATTCACACACCCCAATCCTCAACTGATGATCGTTGACGAGGCCAACCTCCTTCCTCTACAACAGCTATCATTCGCCACGGCTCTACCTCCTCTGATCGTGGTGGATCGCGTGGGAAACATTGTCGACGTCACTCAGGCGAAGAGAAGACCTGACCCCATCGTTCCTATGCGCACCCCTGCGGAACGATCGCTCGCGTACCTACACTATCTCAGCGGCTGTCTGGGTAAGCCAAAAGGTGTGTTAGTGACGCATCGCGGTCTGATGAACGCGTTAAGGGAGTGCAAAGAGGTGTTTGGACTTAACGAGAAAGACCGCGCTCTCTTCCACTCCGATCTGACGTCAGAGACTGCGTTATTGGAGATTTTCCTGCCATTGATCTGCGGAGCGAGTGTCGTCATCGCAAGTAGTAAGACGAAGAAGAACTCTGAGCGCCTCATCGAGGTGGTGCACAGTTATGATATCACCTTCATCCTGGGTCTCGTCACTCTCTTCGACCGCCTCACTGTGAAAGGCTGGACAGGCAAAGCAAATCTGACGATAGTAATTGACTCTGACGCGATCAGCACCTCCTTCTATGACGTCATCGCCGCGTGTAACCGTGTCTTCCACGTGTACAGCTGTCCGGAGACCACCCTCTGCTGTGCAACGTACCTCTTCCCCAAACACAATCCCACTGATACGGTGGCATCCACAACATTGGGAATCCCTGTTGGTAAGCCCATCGCCCACACCACCTTCTATCTCCTCGATGAGAAGCTGCAAGAAGTGAGTGATGGAGAGAGTGGCGAGTTATACATCGCAGGTTATGGCATGTGTCTGGGATATCATCAAAACAAACTTCAAACCGCACTGAAGTTTGTACCCAATCCCACCACTGTCGGAGAGCAGGGTTTGGGGAAAGGCGTGGGCATTGCTCAGGTGCCTTTAGATCGCCGCTGTTTCAAGACCGGCGATGTAATGCGACGAGGTCCAGATGGACAATATATACTGGAGAGACGTCTAGATGACGTTGCGAAATATAAAGGCTATCGGTAAGCGTCTTGACACTCTAATAATCACATGTTATACGTTGTTTCCTTCTCGTAGTTTCGAGTTAAAAGAGGTGCGGTTGTACCTTGAGTCCTTCCCTAAGATTGCGCAAGCGGTGGCGGTGGTGTTGGAGGGGTCACTTGTCGCTCTCATCACTCTGAAAGCGAGCACTGCGTCAGAGGCGACGAGTGACGAGGCTTCACTCATCGCGGAGATCAGAGAACATCTGCACCACCTCCTCCCCCACTACATGATCCCTAGAGACTTCATATTCTTAGAACATATCCCTACCCTTCCGAACGGCAGAATCGATCGTCAGCAGCTGCTACTGCCTTCACATCCCTCCGTACGTCGTACAATGTCACTGGGCTCTGACTTGGGCCTCCCTGACGCACACAGTGGTGCTAACAATGGACTTCGAGATGCACAAGGCACAAATAATAATAAGAAGTCGTCGATGTCTGACTCGATCTTCTGTTGCTTTAGCTCTGGTGCGATAGATGAGGGTGCTCAGAGAAGACCGGACGTAAAGTATGAATCAGTTCCACGACGTAATTAATTATTCTTATATGTTCCCTCTCTCTAATCGATCTGCTTACTCGATGATTTGTGATGTTTTTTTCTTCGTTTTTATTGGTCTTTCTTGTTCTTTCTTATATTCTAATAACTAATCGCAATACTCCTTGCCTCCCAACTCTCCTCTGGTAACGAATGTAACCTCTCGATAAAGGAGAGATTCTCTTGTTATATCATCCTTTAAGAGATTATTCTTCATAACTTAGAATGTCATCCCGAAGCTGGAGGAAATACCTCCCCTTTTCACCCATATCATCATGCACATCATCGAACCAGCAGATTTCCTTTCCCTCAGAGCGACAAGTATTCAGAAGGAGGAACTTCCTAGATCCTTCTCTGTCCTTTAATGTCTTCACCAATCTACCACCTGATGTATACCATCAACTAGCCGCTTATCTCACAAGAAAAGACTTCCTTGCATTACTATTGACGAACAAGCGTTATTTCATGGGTATCTACTGCTCTGTGCCGTTGTTTAGTCTGGGAGAGAAACATAGTCAGCGATTTCTCCAACAACAATCTGTAAGACAGTACTTCCACCGTCGTTTCAGCAAGCAGCAGTTAGGTCTGACGATTTGTGGCTATTATTTTTCCTCCTTTGAGCAGCTGACGGACACAGTGCTGCAGGTGTTGCGGGAGAGCGGCGAGCGCTCTGACTCGCGCTCTCTCTTACTACAGCGCCTTCATCGACTCAAACTCGTGAGGATCGACCACCACACTGTGTTGCATCTGCTGTCTGCACTCCATCAGTATTGTCTCGAACACGAGACCTCATCAACTTATCGCCTGACCTCGCTCATCCCTCAGCTCTGGTTAAAGCAGATTGCTGCCACGTCATCACCTGCTTCCCTCCCATCATCTCCCTCTTCCTCCTCGTCAACATCAAGTTCTACTCCGATCAGAGACCTTCCCTTGCCCACCCATCTGTTGGGCATGTTCTCTGAGGTGGTGGTGGAGGACATGGATGGCGTCGACGTCAGCGCCGTCCTAAACGCCGTGGACAAAGTTACGCTCCTCAACTGTCGCTCGATTCACCTCTCCCTAAATACATCCTCAATCAAGCCATCGCTATCGCTCTGTCTCTCGTCATGCACACTCCACGGTGACGTCATCGCCTTCCGCCACCTCCACCACCTTCACCTCTTCAACTGCTTCCAACTAACAACATCGACACCGCTGCACAACATCTACTCTTTGCACATAGAGTTTAGTCAGCGCCAGCGCCATCCCTTCCACCTCACTCAGTGTGAGTGGTCGAAACTGACGATCGTCACCTTCACCGCCTGTTCCTTCCTTCATTCTCACCCCGCCTTCCTCTTAGACTGCCAGCGCGCCTCCTTCCACCACTGTAGCATACACAGCAATTGGACTCTCTTTCGTCACCCGCAGCGAGTTCTTCTGACCTTCAGAGACGAGGAATTCCGCTCCCTACCGACATACACCGACAACATCAAACTATGGTCTACCGACAATTGCCGCCTGTCTCTGTCGGCAGAGAGGGAGGTAGAGGCTTTCTTCAGGAAGATCAGTGCCGTAACGTCAGTGTCGATCTTGAATGGACTCACACTGACTAGTCTCGCAGGTCTCGGTCAGGCCAACCTTCAAGTGACGATATCCGCTTGTCACTACGTCAGTGACTTCTCTTGTCTCTGTCGCGTGCCATACGTCCACATAGTCAACTGCGATGGATTCACGAACACCACTGATGTGCGTCACGTCAAGACTCTGATCATTGAGAGCTGCGACCACATCAACGCGGTTTATGACCTTCCCGACATCCAGTCACTCGCTATAATAGACTGTAAGAGCATTCGTGCATTGGACCGTGCTCTGACAGTGCCTGTGCTCCGAGTGAAGCACTGTCGCAATCTTGTGGATATGGCGGCTGTGAGGGTCTCTGAGCGAATAGAGATAATTAGTTGCGAGAAGCTGACGAAATCACCTCCTCTCAGTAGTGTCTGTAGTGTTTATATAGAGGACTGCAGGAACCTGCCAGTGCTCTGATATAGTAGTTAATAAATATATTTATAATCAAACCAATGATTATAAATCTATTTACATGTATTTATCATCGTTAGGAAGAAAGAAGTAAATATAAATAAATATATGGACAATATATGCATACCTATTATATCGATAGTAGATCCATCTTATCCATATTTATTGTAATGTTCTCATCAAAGCTTTATCGAGTTATCTTGAAGGGTAATGGAGCTATTCGACTCTTGTCTTCTTCAAATGCTTCACCAAGAGTCTTATATGAGAAAGAGGGTGCAATCGCCACAATCACTATCAATCGATCTGTCGTTAAGAATGCAGTAGACAGAGACACAGCAGCTGAACTAGCCGACAGATTGCGTGAGTTTGACGCAGACAGCGAGATCAAGGCAGGAGTTCTTGCAGGGAGTGGTGGAACTTTCTGTGCTGGTGCTGATCTGAAGGCGATCCACGATGGCAAGTACAATCGCCTGGAAGATGAGGGAGATGCTCCGATGGGTCCCAGTCGCTTCGAGCTATCCAAACCTCTCATCGCTGCTATCTCAGGATTTGCAGTAGCAGGAGGTCTGGAACTTGCTTGTCTCTGCGACCTGCGAGTGATGGAGGAGGATGCTGTCATGGGTGTCTTCTGCAGGCGGTGGGGTGTACCTCTCATCGATGGAGGCACTGTGCGTCTGCCTATGCTTATTGGTTTATCGAGAGCTATGGATCTAGTGCTCACAGGCCGTCCTGTCACTGCTCAGGAGGCGCTGACGATTGGTCTCGCCAACAGAGTCGTGGGTAAGGGACAAGCCCTCACCGCTGCCCAGACTCTCGCCAGAGAAATCATCGCTCACCCTTACGAGTGCATGCTCGCGGATCGGAAGTCCTTATATGACGCTGCCTTCGACCATCACGCCACGTCATTCCAAGACAAGATGCGCAACGAGTTTGTGAGAGGAAAGCCCATCGCACAACACTTGCTCAGAGATGGAGTGAGGCGCTTCGTTCAGAGAAAAGAGGAAAAGAAGGTGTAATAATATAGCACATGATAGGATATTTCTATGATCTAACGAGCACTTTATCCTATAGTAGTGCTTTGATTCTTTTGATTCTTTTTTGAGAAGATGTAATAAAATCGATTCTCTTACACTGTACTACTACTACACTAACACTATTATCCCTATATTACTTCATTTTATCTCATATCACTAATTCCTTATAAGATGAACCCTCGCGATATGATCTGCTCGTTTATCGAGAGACTGTGCACTGCACGGAGCACACAAAAATCAATAAAAGACAATGCTGACGTAGTTCAAAACTATCTCACGAATGCTAACTATAGATCTACGCTATGATGCTATGAATCCTACAAGCTAAAATATATGGAAAGAACTATATATAATAATCATTATACTCTCCTAAACGTTCTCATCCACCCGACTAACCAACCCTCCCAACCCCGATTATTAATGATAGCAAGGACGTCACAGTGACTTACAATGACTACGAAGGTAGATAAGGCTCGATAGTCACAGCTCTCTTGCAGACGCGGTCAGGGTCAGTAATAAGCACGTTGAGTAGCTTCGCAGCCTTGTCATAGGGACTGACCTCACCCTGTCCCTCTGACGTCAGCAACAACAGAGTGGTCGTCGTACACTCAAAGCACATAAGAGGCACGACCTCGTCCATGGCACTACACCTATCAAGGAGGTGGCTGGCGAGGAGGCGATACCTCTCCCTCAACACTACCTTGATCACCGAGGTAGTGACAGAGATCGAGATGTCGCAGTGCGTCTGCGGAGACCTGGGTGTAAGTGAGGGGCAGAAGACAAGCCCGTCGCCGCCATAGAGGTCGTTGAGGATGATGAATGCGTCGCCGGCGGCGATGGTGCGAGAGGCGGCGAGGACGACGTGGCAGTGCAGCAGCTCTAAGAGATCGCCGTAGACTGCGCTGGCAGGGGGAACAGTGGCGGAGGATGATGTCCGAGATCGCTGAGTCTGATTCGACCACTTCTGCAGTTGCTTGGCGAGGAGGTGCGAAGCATCGTCAGTGGAGGTGACGGAGTGATTTGAGGAGGAGCGAGAAGTCTGTGACGTCATCGAAGTATTGCTTGCCACCACTACCTCCGAGGATTGGGTGGGGTTAGATGTAGTGTTGGATGTAGTGGTGGCCGGGGTGCTGTGGTGGTGACGATTGATTGCCTCTATGAGGTGCCAGTTATAATTCTGCACTGACCTCAGACTCTGAATCGAAGAATCCTGAAAGCTATCGTACTCCTCGTACTCCAGGTCATCTCGCACTACCTCTAACTCTACCTCACCCACTACTTCGATATCTCCTTCGACCTCGACCACCTTTTCTTCTAAAGCGGGGAAGGAAGGAGGTGAGGCCACGTCAGTCTTGTCTTCTGACGAGCCGCGAGGAGGTTGTATGCGAGGAGGCGTAGGAGTAGGCACGACGTCTGCGGTCTTACAGCAGAGGTCGACAGAGGAGGTGTCGAGGATGTCAGGGCTGTCGATCGCAAAGAGAAAGACCACTACCTTCTTCACCTCCTCTCTCATTGCTAGCCATGCACTCCTCTGCTCTGATGACACCGCTGACTTCCCCTCTACCTCGGGTGTGTGTAGTGTGCGATTGAGCAGGATCTTCTCTCTCCTTATATCTTTCTTCGCCTGCTCCACGTCAGTCAGGGTGTATGGCTGCAAAGGCAGTTGCACATTCGTCAGTCGGTCGCGGTATCTCTGGTGGTAGAAGAGAAGGATGTCGTGAGGGGTGTTGTATTGCTCGCTGCGAAGACTCGCTCTGAGACTGGCGCTGACGGATGACACAATCTCGTCCTTGCGCGAATCCTTCATCAACGACTCTGAGTGCTGCCGACACCACTGCAGGTAGTCAAAGATGATGGGGAAGATGTAGCGGCGGTATTGTATGATGACAGAGGAGGAGTGGTCGGGATCATCTGGTGACGCGGACACAGGATAGCGGTTGTCCGCATCCGTCAGCACATCTAGCAGCGATGAGATAACGTTCTTAATTGATTGTCTGAGTGCATCACATGCTGCGGAAATCGAGAGAGTGTAGCAGGTGAGTAGTTCGAGGAGGTGTTTGCCATCCTCTCTCACTGTGACGATCTGAGGAGAGAGCAATGTCAGAGCGAACGATGGAGACGATCGATACTCTAACAAGTGGAAGAAGATATTGGCCTTGCGACGAGTGATCTCCTCGTCTCGTTCGTCGTCAAGGCAGTGCTGTCGGCCATGGGCGTCGCTGCCCTCCTCCTCAAAGAGAAAGAGAGAGAAAGTCTCTGTGATGATAGCCTTCGCACGCTCCACCAAACTACTGAATACTACCCCTGATCTAGAGGAAGAAGAGGGTGCGGAGGAAGTGGAAGAGGAGGAGGATGACGTTGAGGGTGAGAGCCAGTTGCGCCAGGAGTGTCTACTCTCCTCCACTGAACCCATTCCAAGGATCTGAAAGAGTTGAGGAATACATAGTTGATGTACTAAAATAGATTTAAGGATATTTAGCTTGATTGTCATAGCGTGGAGACCCCAGAACCTTAGCGAGGATGCGTGAGAGGGACTGTGACTCTGTCGCACGCGCTGCCTCCCTCGACCACCAACACGATTTTTAAAATAAGACAGCAAGAAAACGATGACTTTATTAATGATCTTTTGGAGTCGATTAGAGTTGGAAAGATCTTCATTTGTGATGGTTATTTTCTCGTCGATGAAGTTAATCAGCGCTGGATGATTGGGAAGATGATCAAAGAAAGTAAAAGAATACACCCCAGGTACTGAAATGCTGCTAGTATTCGATTTAAGGCCACTGGTCATGCCTGTGTCTGAGGTTTCTGGAGAAATTGTTGATTTAATCGATTTATTGTCACTGAAGAAAAAAATCAGAAAATGATTTCCGTCTTATCGAGAGCACTCGCATCCCTCGATATACCAGACAATTCCCGCTTCCGTTAATTCGCAGTTATCCGTTTCCGCATCCGCTTTAAATGCGGGTTTCATTTAGTGAAACGATGTTCAAACTTCAGACAAGAACGCTGATTCTGCTAGTAACTATTGGGATCTTGGAGACATGGTTGCGTCATGTAGTTGGATTTGCTCATCCAAAATCAGAATTTCTCCTTGATGTGGATGGCAACAGTGTTGCAACTGCTCGAGAGCATTTATGTGTGATTGAGAAGAAACAAGGCAATGGAATAGGGGGGCGAGCGCGATGCTTTGGTGCTGATCATATTGAGGGACGAACACAAGCCCCTCAAGATGTAAGTTAGCTGTATCGCCTGTCTCATGTCAGAATTGAACCATTGCTCTGACAGATTGATTTTGTGCAAGTTGTGGCAGGTTTGTTCTTCTCTTGTGGTATCGCAGTCGATCAATCAGTCCATTGCTGGGGCTCGATCACGCGTACTGTTCCTGGATTGTACACACAGATCAGCACAGATAGTGGGAGTTTCTTTGCTTGTGGTGTGTTGGTCGATGGCACGATAAACTGTTGGGGTGAGACAATCCACTGCATACCCCTACTCCGACTTTCATCTATCTTTCATTTAGGATTCTATGATTCCAAACTCAAACCACCCTCGCCGCCTAACGTAAAGTTCACACAGATCTCATGTGCTGAGAAGCATTGCTGCGCTCTTGACGATAAAGGTAAGACAAGCGTGTAACCCTCTTCCAATATTCGAATGATATTGACGTCCTTTCTTTGTTGTATTAGGATATCCTTACTGCTGGGGTGAGAGAATCCCCTCGCACATCGAGCCTCCTAAGATCACTTATAAGGAGTTCTTACAAAGCAAAGAGAACGCTGGCTGGCTCATTCGACCTGAGCCTGACGAATATGAGGACGATGGAGAAGAAGCACCGAAGCTCTCTCCGCACGAGAGTGAGGTCAGCTATGTGCAGTTCCGCCAAATATCTGTGGGAGAGTCAATATCTTGTGGTGTGACGTTGCTGGGCAGTCATTTACTCTGTTGGGGTGATCCTGTGGACTTCTTTGTGCACAAAGATCTCCCAAGACAACAGAAAGGGCCTTATCGACAAGTGTCTGTGGGTTCTGCTGGAGTTTGTGCGATCAGAGCAGATATCGAAGACTTAGCGAATGAAGAGTTCGCCGTGGAAGTCCCCGATGGTCACCTTCCCGACCGTTTGGAATGCTGGGGTCCCGCGAAGTCCATCATCAACCAATACAAGTTCGATGCTTGGGACCAAGTTTCAGTTGGTTCTAATTACGTCTGCGGCGTGTCGATGGACTCTGAGGTGGAGTGCGGTGGTTATATCCCTGGTGACGAGCATAAGAACATTATCATAGCTTAAACATACCCTTCCAGTATCTTTATTATTATCTTAGACATAGGAAGTATCACTTATTATCAAAACCTTACTATGCTAAATTATCTTCATTCAGCAGAATAGACTGTGTGTGTGTTATGTCCTGTAACTCAGAGAAAGAGAGGATGTGTTTGGTGAGATCACAGCAGGACGATGAATCCGGCAGGGAGGAGAGGGACACCAAAGAGCAGCTGCTTCCATAACTCTGGTTGCATCTTTGCGAAACCCAGGACACATACATACCATGCGAGAGCTGTCATTGCTCGACCACTCCACTTGTGCGCAAAGCGTACAGTCTGATTGGTTTTCAAGAAGCCGAAGTCTGGGTGAAGTGCCAGAAGACCCACGACACCTAAACCTAGGTAACCGAGCATCGCCACCACACCCAACTTAGCATGTAATGTAACTAAATGGGGCTTGTTGTTCATCTCTTTGTTCGAGTAGATGACATACCAACCAAAGAGAGCGATGGCAACACCTGCATTCATCAGCTTGCCGTGAGTGACGGTGTTATCATATCCACCGATCTTCTTAATCATCGCACCATTAATTGCAAGCCCAATGAAGGATACAATCATAGTAAGAGGATGCCAGCTAAACCAAATCCATTTTCCAGGGATGCTAGCAACATATCCAGCGGCTAAAATAACATATAAGATCACAGGCCACTTGATCTGCTCGTAGATTTTTCTGACTTCTGGTTTCGCGTCTTTGCCTGCCATCACTGAGGTTTGAGTTGTTGTTGATGATATGGGAAGTATCGACAGCTTGTCGTTGTTATGGTTGTTCGAGAGAGAGGAGAACAATCGAAGCAGTGGTCGAGGCATGCGATGTAAAATTGAGGAACAAAAGAAAGGAGTCAGTCAAGAGTCAGTAAAGAGTCGATGGAAAGTCGACTCAACTATCAGATCGCCGCGAGAATGAAGATATATTTAATAACAATAGCATAAACTTATTTAATACACCCTTAATCATACAACAGCAACACTCTCGTCGACCATATAATCACGGGGCCCGCTGCTTGTATTAAGCTTTCTTTTCCCTCTTACTCTTCGTCGTGAACCTTTCCTCCAAGCCACTTCCTCACCAAGCGATAGAGATTATGGCGATATCGGATGACAAATGCCAGAGCAAAGAAACCTATCGCACCAAGTGCGATGTACACAGCAGCTTTAAAAAGAACTCTTTCTCGCATGTTCTTGAATCTTCTTTTCTTGTTCGGGTTATACACAACCTCTTCTTTCTCCTCCTTTCTATCTTCCCCCCTTGAACCTACTAGCTCAATCTCTTTCTTCTTGGAAAATGCTGTAATCACCTCCTGGATTCGATCATCTACCTTTTTCTCTGTACCTATAGAAAAAGGCGCATCAGGCAGGCATCATAAAAGTATTTTTCATTCACTTACTCTTAGTGTGTTGGAGAGGTTCCTCTCTTCCTCGCAGATTACTCGCACTAACTAAAGCTTCTTTGATATCAATAGTGTGATTCTGAGAAAGATCAGAGGAAGGAGGGACTACAGTTTGAGAGTCTGTCTCTTTATCTTTCTCTGAGGAATCAACAGCGCCAGGCGGGAGCAATACAAAGGTCGGTGATAACTTTACAGCTTCAGGACCAGCTGCCCATGCTACTACTATTGTAACAGGATCTTGGTCATTCTTTTCGGGTAATTGCAGCTTTACTTCTTTCTTATCAGCAATCCTCCGACCATCACAACCTCCATCAACAAAACTAGCCTCCTTGTTCCCACTAACTTCATACACGTACTGATTTCTTGAATCACTTATTTTAACCGTTAAGGTTTCCCCAAGCACAAATTTATCTTGATTCGAGCGGAGAGCGACACCATCACGATAAACTTCGACGAGGCGGAGATCTGAGAAAACCACTTCCTCATTCATAATCACTTCACCAAGACGCAGCTCACGGCGACAAAAGTCAGATGTCATCCAAGATGCAAATCCATGGATTCCTGGAAGGATAGTCGAGAGAAATACGACCAAGTGAAGATAATTCATCTTTCTTTCGATCTTCAATTTTTTTCTCAACACTCTACTGCATCGTATAATAGAGAAAATGTTTCTTATCTGTTGTATCGAATGATATCTCTTCTACTAAGAGCGGCTCTCTCAACAAAATGATCAAAAGGAACGATCTAATACACGAAGATGATACGGAAGAAGAGGACTCCCTGAGAAGCCACCGACCAGATTCTTTACTTCATTTGAATCCGGTTTCCTCTTCTGCAGAGGATCCTGCAGATGAGAAGATGTTTGAAGAAAGAGGATTCATCATCATAACTACAGCTTTTTTCATATTTCTGCTCAGGTACTTTTGGGATGATTATGATGATAAATGGATTATCATTCCTGGCTACACTCTCTTCATTGCTATCTTATTACTAAAGAAGGACAGCTTTAGTCTAAATCGCTTTCAATACGCCACCGTAGCGATTCTCAACACCCTCATTATTTTTCTGTTATACTTGCTTATTTTCAGTACAAGCCCGATGGTTCGGGAGGATTTTGATTTAAAGAATTCTCTGCGCATTCAACTGCAAGTATTGCTGTATACTTTATTTTCATTGTTAGTCAATGTTAGAATAGCAAAGCGGGTGAATAGAATCAAAAACATTTGTGAGAAATTACAGATAAAGAAAAAGGCTGGATACAGTAATGGAAATGATGCGGCGCTGGACTCGGACTTCATTCTCAATGAGCTCGTTTATAAACTCAGAGACTATAGTGGGGATAGCTTATACCTTTTTATTGTCTCAGTGATTACTTTCTTCTCCTATGAGATCACTGCATTAGGTGAAAGAGAGATTGGAAAGTTTGCCAGTGTGATGCTGCTGTTGAGCTCGGAGTTGGTTATCCTCGCGATCTTTGATCTTACAGTGAGGAACATAGAAATAGACGCGATAGAATACCGATATGATACAAGCTTTTCTAAATGCTTCCCTCCTGAGAAATTTTGTGGTATTGCTGTTCCCTGGTTCAAGTTGCTCCGCACAGTGAAAATGCAACCCTTATCCTTAATGTTGCTATTCTGTGGCGCATTGACAATTACATTCTTTGGGAGTCAGCCAGTTGCTTTTCAACCAAGCATGCAGCCATCTAGTCAACCGACAGGCCAGCCAACTGGTCAACCTTTAGCAGCCAGCCTTTAGCCTAAAGCTCTCAGGCATCGTCCCTTTGTCTGTCGAATTATTTTATTTTTTTATTTTATGTTGCACTTTAGTTTTCGAGATTTCGTATTTTCGTAGGTTCAATTTGTGTTGTCTCTCATCAAACACAAACAAATAACACTAATATAGAGAAGAAGAACAATCCATCATGACTCTTCTCCTCCTCGCCTTGACTCTCTTTGCCTTCTCAGCAAATGCCCGCGAGATTGATGTTGATCATCATATGATTGGATTTGGTAAGCATAAGCTTACAAACTTCAACCATCAGGGAACTTCTTTGAAGAGATTGTCAGCTTCCTACTCCTGTGATAATGTTACAGAAAATTGGTTCACTGATGCAGTCATTGACAACTTTGCCCCAATTGAGAAACAGCAGAAGTGGTATGGCAAGGGTCAGAGATATTTTGTGAACAAGGAGTTCTGGGGAGGAAATAACTATCCTCTCTTTGTCTTCATTGGAGGTGAAGGAGAAGAGAAGTGCACCCGTCTCACCAGCTACATGTACATGTACAACCTTGCTAAGGAGCATCGTGCTATGTTGGTCGATGTGGAGCATCGTTTCTATGGTCAGTCGATCCCAACATCTGACGACTCCACCGAGAACCTGCAGTACCTCTCCAGTGACCAGGCTCTTGCAGACCTCGCCCGCATCATCTCACACGTCAAGACTGTCTATGACACCAAGGACAGCAGAGTGTTGACAATCGGTGGCTCTTATCCTGGTAACTTGGCTGCGTGGTTCCGTCTGAAGTACCCACACGTCACTCACGGCTCCATCGCCTCCTCCGCTCCTGTCCTTGCCCAAACCAACTTCCCTGAGTACATGGATGTCGTTGCCCAAGCTCTGATTCACTTCTCTGGACAACAATGTTACAACGCCTTCGAGCAAGCTGCTGAGATTGTGGCTAATCTCGCTCTTCAAGGCTTCGGCTCGTCAGGCATGAAGCACCTGCAGGAGGACTTCCAAGTCTGCTCTGATATCAAGACTGACCTTGATTTAGCTGTCTTCTTGTCTGATTTAATGGGAAATGTGCAGGGTACTGTGCAGTACAACAATGAGCACAACGGTGTGCTCAACGTCACTGACATCTGTGCCATTATGACTCAGACTGGCAATGACGCCTATACAAACTTCGTGCAATTGCAAAAGGCATATCGTGAAGCTAACGGTCAGACTTGTGAGGATGGAAACTGGGATGACACTGTGAAAGCTCTCACAACACGTGGTGCTGGTCGCTCCTGGACTTACCAGACCTGCAACGAGTTCGGCTACTACCAAACCACTGACTCTCAGGTAATCATTTTTATTAGTCTTTTGGTTGGATTCCTTTTAATGTCTTGATTTCTTGATAGAACCAACCTTTCAAGAGCTGGAAGTGGATTAACTTGGACTTCAGTCGTGCTATCTGCGAAGCTGCCTTCAATGGCTGGAAGTCTGATCCTCAGGTCTCTTGGATCAACAACTTTTACGGTGACCTCAACATTGCTGGCACCAACATCGTCTTCCCTAGCGGAACCATCGATCCTTGGCATGCTCTTGGAGTGAGCAACGTCACTGCCTCTCTCCCTCAGTCGAGCGAAGTGAAGGTGTATATCGAAGGCACTGCTCACTGCAATGACCTCTATGCCCCTGCCAACTCTGACCCAGCCTCCCTCACCTATGCCCGCCAAGTAATCTCAACAGAGGTGAAGAAGTGGCTCGCATAAACACATATGTTATGTAGTATTTTAATATAGTGAATTAGTATAGGAGGAGATGTAGAGAAAGATGAAGAATAGTATGATGATACCAAGCCATCATGATGATGTCATCAACAAACAACTATCACCTTGTAAGAGTATCGTTGTGGTATTATTTTAAACGTGTAAACAAAGTAATAAAGCCTTCGTCATCGTGCGATTTGTGCATTTCGTGCGACGTATAGTGCACGATGACATCATTCGATAAGAACATCTCATAATATGAATATAACGACGAGATACTCCCTCATCGTCCTCTATTCCCTCGCTGCTGTGACTATCACAGTTTATCTGACGAGAACCCTTCATCAGCAGCCTCTTACTCGCTGGGCAATGGATGATATTGACTGGACGAGAGAATGGCTCTTAATGACTGTGTTGGACTATTACGGTCTCGCGATCAGCCTAGGTCTAATTGTTCTGTTCTCTGAACCTTTCCCTTCGAATATTTTGTGGATTCTAAGCTTTTCTTTGCTGGGAAGTCCTTTCGCCTGCCTCTACGTCATCTATCGTTTGGCTGTCAAAGACATCGCGTTAGCAGAGATCTCACATGCGACGAGAGACAGAGAACACTCCTATTCTCGCCTCTAACTCTAATCTAATCTGCTGTGATTGGGTATTTATGGTTTTGTGCATTTACCTGCAACTGCTGAGTGATCGATCCTGTGTAAATAATACTGTGAGAGACATTCCATCACATTCATAATCCATACAATCACTTGGAGTAGCCTTGTCACATTCGATAAATGCAGTCATAAGAGCAATTCCATGGAGGAATAGGTGTGACCTAAGGTTTGGATGCTTAAGATAGTTCCTTTGCACTCACTAAACAAACAATTAAAAATAAAACAAATCAAATCAAATAACTACGAATGAAACTTCGCAATACTAATATCACAATAGAATAGAATAGGATAGAATAGATGCTAACTCTTCTTCTCTTCTCTAGTTATATGATTGTTATATTGTTATAAGGGAGGCTGGTTGAGCAGTCGTGCGATCCTCTGCTCGATCTGTTGTAATGCGAGGAGGGAAGGACTCTTCTGACTCAGCATCTGCTGCTCTCCTGCACTACTTTCCCCATGTGACGAACGAGGGAGAAGACTAGGAGACAGTGTGGAGGTCGCTGACGCACTTAGAGGTTGTATATGTGATCTAAGTGGTGGGAGAGGTACTGCAGGTATGGGTGACGTGGCAGTTTCTACAGTCTCTCCTACATTTCTTCTCTCACTGGAAGTACTCTTCCCTCTCTTCTTCTCTGTCTCGATCTCTCCCTCGATCCCTTCTAATCTCTTCGTCAAGGCATATCGTTCTTCCTCGAGTTCGATCGTTTTCTGATTCGACTGTACGAGCAATGATTGACTCTCCTGTAACTGCAATCTCAATGACGTTATCTCTTCATTTGACTTCTCTTGTAATACTTGAATCTCATATAAATATTTCTTTTCATTTGATAATCTCTCTTTCTCACACTTCTCATAATCGATCTTCAAACGATCGTATTGTCTCTGTAATAATGTCGTTTGTGTGTCTTTCCTCTTACATTGTAATTGTAATTGATCGTACAGTAATTTCAAATCATTGAATTGTTTTAATGTTGATTGATTCATCTCATGATCATTATTCTGATATTCTTCTAATCGTCTCTCTACTTCTTCTATCTCTTTCTTGTATGTCTGTCTCTGCTCTTCGTTCTTCTCAGACAGGTGTTTGTTCGTTCTTGACAGGTGTTCGACATGTTCTTCTAATTTCATGATTTTCTCTGATAGAACGATCTTCTCTTCCTCGTGCTTCTTTTCTTTGTTCTCGAAGAAGATGAGACGTGATTCAAAATAGTGTCGAATCATCTCTGCGTTGCGAGTCATTTGTCGTGTTATTTGTTGTAATTGATGATTTAATAACTTCTTCTCAAGATGAAGGCGCTGCACCAGCTCTTCTAGTCCTCTGTCACTTCCTTGATGCTCCTTGTGCCTCAGATGAGTTGTGTACAGTTTTACTACGTCTTCCTTCATCTCAGATGTATGACGTATGAGATAAGGGAAAGTTGAGAACTGAGATGATTCCACCACATTCCTCAGACTCAGATCTCGTATCTCCTGTCTCGTTAAAGGTGACAAGAAAGAGGTTGGTGCAGTATTTGTTGGATTATCAGGTAGAAACTGTAATAACAACTCTCCCCATGACACGTCATCCTCTTTGTTGGCGGCATAGAGGTGGAGCAAATTTTTGAAAAAGATTGTGAGCACTTCATCGTTCTGTAACGCTTCTTGCAGTAGATAACCTTCAGAGGAGCAATAACTAAGAATATCCTCTTCAATGTTGTCAGGAAATTCATCGATATTGATGTTTAAGAAAGCTTTTAAGAGGACCTTGATCGGAACGACGCCTGACGGCTGTCGATCGTCTAGACGAAAGAAAACAGTTTTCAAATACGATTCACTCTCATCTGAGATGTTCACTGTCGATAAAAGCCTGTTCGAAGACGATGCTACACCTTCTTTTGTCTCTCCTTCTTTGTGCTCGATCAGACAAGGCTGTGGGAGTGGTAGTGGTGGTTGATGTGGTTGGTGTTGTTCGTTGTTGTTGTTATTGTTGTTTTGGTGTTGCTGTCGAAGGATTCTTCGTTCAAACTCTAATGTCG
>VFQN01004888.1_pt1 | contig 17077 bp, 11 predicted proteins | sample 3512371 | NCBI WGS metagenome assembly VFQN01 (sample SAMN10412370, study PRJNA504923) | tailings metagenome | isolation source: Replicate 2 from Balatoc abandoned mine | place: Philippines: Itogon, Benguet | collected 2017-08-28 | reverse complement strand
CGCTTATGAGCGCGCGAAACCGCGACGAACAAGGCGGCTCTCACCGGGCGGATACCTTTGTCGGTTACGCTCGACGGTATTTTGCGCCGGCATAGCCGGGATATCGCCTTGGTTCTGGGCAACGGCATAAATCGGCATGCCAACGCTGCAACGCTAAATAGCTGGGACGGTCTTTTGATGTCCATTGCCCGGGATTGCATCCCCGGCGTCAATTCCGTGCCTCCGGGCACTGCGCTGACCGAGTTCTACGATGTGGTCGAGTTAAAATCGCCGATGGGTGTGGGCGAGCTTCAAAGCCAGTTTTGCGTGTCGATGAAAGACTGGCGTCCTGTCGCGCATCACATGCAGATCGCAGGCTGGGCGCTGCGCCATGATGTCCCCATTCTTACGACAAACTTCGACGAAGTGATCAGCCAAGCGGTAGGGGGTGATTTTCAGTTCCCGAAGGATCCAGCTTTCACCGCCTTTTATCCGTGGGGCTGTCATTTCGGTCCGGAATTGGTTGACGATCCGTGCGCAGGCTTCGCCATCTGGCACATCAACGGGATGGCGCGGTACAAAACCAGCATTAGGCTGGGCCTGACCCATTATATGGGGTCGGTTCAACGCGCGAGAGGCTGGCTCCACGGGAGCGGCAAAGACAATCTGTTTCGAGCAAAGGATCGACGCGACTGGAGGGGAGCCCGGACATGGATGCACGTGGTCTTCAACAAGCCCCTGCTCTTCATTGGCTTGGGCCTGGCTGAGAATGAGGTGTTTCTGCGGTGGCTACTAATCGAGCGCGCCAAGTATTTTCGGCAGTTCGACGGGAGGAAGCATCCGGCTTGGTACGTCTATGTCGACGATCCCAAGGATGAACGGCAGGCCGGAAAGCTCTTCTTCCTGGAGTCCGTCGGCGTCCGATGCCTTCAAGCACCGAGTTACCAGACGATCTACGAAGCCGACGGATGGGGTGGGTAGCCAACGCCATGACCGATGATGCGGAGAAAGCTGAGCTGGACCGCGACCCTGCCATTTGGCGAGAGGGCCTCGATATACAGCTTGGGCTCACCGATGACGAAGCCTTTCTGCGGATGGTTTGGGCACTTAACGCGCTGCAGACCGGTCGAGCCGACGTTGGCCGTCCCTATTTCCGCAACGCCCCTCCCGAGGCAGCAAAAGATGGAATTGGCGGCAAACATTCGGTCTACCCCTGGGAGCTTGAGACACTCGTCAACGAGCTTCTCGTCACGCCCAAACAGGCCCACGGCCCACTGTTCGACTGCCGCGACTGGAGCGCCATCGCAACGCTCGTCAACGAGCTCCGTGGTCTTGAGAATGCGGAATATGGTCAGCGCCGTGCCGAACGCTCCATCCTCCGTGAACTCGGGCGTATCGGGGCGCGTCAATTCGAATGGCAGCGCGGATTTTTCTCGATCCAGCAACTATATCGCAGCGCCTATATTTACGGCCAGAAGGCATGCAACGACCATCTGGTCGCGACGACTGGGCTGACAATGCCTGTCCTCACGTTGGTCGGGTTTGCCCTGATGTCCTTCTATCTCGGGTCCAGTGCGATCCAGCCGGGCAGCGACCTCGCGTTGCTCGAGAGTCTGGGAGCCTCACGTGACGAACTTGAAAAAGCGATCGCGCTCATTTCTCAGCCTCTTCCCGATCTACGAACAGAGGCGCGGCAGACACGTTCAGACGGTGAGCTGACGGCCTATAAAGCGAGCGTCTTACGCAGATTCCCATGTGTCTTGGTGGGTCCAAGCAATAGCCAAATGCTCGCGCCGCTGCCGGAGCTGGTGTCGAACCGGCTGACCTCGGGCCTGTTCTATGACGTAATCGGAGGCGGCGGACCGGTGCGCGACGAGACGGGGCGGCAATTTGAGAGCTATAGTCACGCGCTCCTCAATGCGATGCTGCCGGAGTTCCATTTCGAGCGCGAATGGGCCTATCAATCCCGCCTCGGTCAGATGAAATCGCCCGACATCATGTTGGCACTTCCCGATCAGACCATCGGCCTCGCGATCGAATGCAAGGCGCTGCGGATGACTGTGGCAGCCCGATTTGGCGATGAGCCGCAGGACGAACGCGGATATGATGAAATCGTTCGGGGCGTATTCCAGCTATGGCGCTTCTTTGCGCATTGCCGATTGGGGCTGACGGGCCGGGATGTCACCGACGTGGCTCGGGGCGTCATTTTGACGCTCGATGACTGGTTCGCCGCGCGCCACTCGATCATCGAGCAATTGCTGGAACGTGCGCATGCCCGTGCCGACCAGGAAAAGGTCCCTATTCTCCCAATCGATCGTCGGCCGATCGCGTTTTGCTCGATATCCGAAATCGAACAGACACTCCGCACTGCAACAGGCGCATCTTTCCTAGCCACGATTGAGCTAGCAGCTGGCGAGAAGCTCGGATGGATCTTTCCAATGGTTCATTCCGAGGTGGAAGCACCAAAGACCGAGCCAAAAGACTTTCCGTTTGAGAATGAGGTCGGCGATCTTTTGCCATGGTATCGCCGCATAGGCGAAATGGCCGACGATGGCACATTCGCCGATTGAGAAGCGTGCATCTAGATGGCGGCGGGGCGAACCGCCGACACCACATAATCCATATCCTGAAGCTCGCCGGCTTCAAGCTGCACGCGAAAGGTGCTTGGCAGCATCGCTGTTGCCGCAAAAGGCGTCCGCGTCGAATGGATATCCCAGCAGCAACGGCCCCAAGGTGCGATCGGATTGCAGCGCCTCCGATAGCAGCGTCTGAACGCTATCGAAGATCGCGTCCTGCCGTTCGGCGACCTGAACGAGACGGCGTTCGAGAAGCAGGGCGAGGCGCTGGGCGAGTATGACCTTATGCTGTGCCCGAACCGTGTAGACCCCGATTTGACGCTGAGACGGCGTGAAGCTGACAATGACCGCCTCGCGAACGACCGGCCCACCCTCAAGATCGTCGCCGCGACCGAAATGTCCGATCACACCGTTGCGCATGAGCCGGACTTCATTGTGCGTCGCGAGCTCTTCGTCCGAAAACCCACGCTCATTCAGAAGCGACGGCCGCTTGCCAGACGAGATTGTCGCACGCGCGTAAAGAATGATGGCCTGCGTAAAGAGCGCGCCGGCGATCGTTGTCTGATCGTTGAGCTGCCTCACTTCGCTGCGCTCTTCGCTGGCTTGCATGGTCTCGATGAGGCGGAGTGACGCGAGGGCCGTGCGGAGGTCCTCTCGGATCGACCCCAACGCTGCGGCGCGCTCAATCGCACGGACCAAGGGCGCGTGCCGACCCGCTGCCGCGAGTGCTGCGGCGCCATGAACGAGGTTGAGGCAAATCGCATCTTTCATTGGACAGCCCTGCCCTTTTGCTCGGCCTTCCGAACGAATAAGCCTCGTCAATGGGCGGCGGCACGCACGAGGTCAATTCTCGGTCGCCTTGCCCATTTCCCGACGGGCGATTCAGTGGCAATACCAAGCCATGGCAACTGAGCTAGCAGCCCTTCTTCTTCGTAACGGCAAAGAGCATGCGGAGTCCGCCTGCCTTCTTTACCGGGCTGCACACGACATCGCGCATGCGGAGAATATTGAAGATGAAGAAGCTTTTGCGTTCTACGGACCCTATTCCTTGTCCGTTCAATATTTGCTTGGGCTTGGCCTCGAATTGATGGTGAAGTCTGCCATCGTTGCATGGGATGCCGAGGCCGACGCAAAATACCTAAGAAATGAGGTGGGTCACGATCTGATTGCCGCGCTCGATCAGGCCGAAGCGCGCGGGTTCACGTCGAGCGCCCCCAATCTGCGCGTCCTCCTGGACGTTCTGCGCGAACCCTATAAGCAGCATTGGCTTCGATATGAGCGGCCGGACGAATTTGAGTTGCCGAGCAGCTTTGATGAAATCGTTCCGATTCTCGAGACCTTATATAGTGAGGTGCGAACTAAGCTCGATGCGGATTGACGGCCCTCGCCTTACAGAAATGGATGCCCAGACGCGATGAGCGAAGGACCATTGGGCGCGCTCGGCGGATTGGCCGACAAACTGGCCTCTCCGTTGCTGAGCGCTGTTGCCAGCGAGCTTGCCCGCCGCGGCGCAGGCGAGATCGAGCTCAGTACTCCGGCAACGATCGACCAGGATTTTGACGAGGCCATCGCCATGCTCATGGGCGAGGCCGATACCTTACCGAAGCAGCTGGTGAACTGGGTCAAATCTCGAATTTCCGAACCGCCCGCGCAATTTCACGATCCCGAGGCAAAGGACTGGCTGCGCCGCGACGATGTCCGAGCGCTCCTGAAGCGCGCGACCCTTGATCTCATCACGATCGGCACAATCGACAATCATATCGAGGAAGCCAAAGAGCTTTACGCGACCTCGTCGGGGGAGGCGGGCTGGTATGGCGAGCCGCTTTTCATCTACGCTGTCTCGTTCATCGGTCTGAGCCTGAAGGCAAAGGCCACCCCCGAAACGCGCCTAATTCTCGTAGCGGGAAATCGCCATGCGGAGCGCACCACTGAACAGATTGCGGCAATCGGTGAACTCATACGGGCTGGGAGGGCCGACGAAGATATTGCGATCGAGACGCCGCCAGGCTGGTCGACCGTCGAATTTGTATCGGATCGCGGACTTTCAGCCGCATTGACTGGCCAAATGCTGGGGCCAGCAGATGTGTCGGCCTGTCCGCGTTTGATTGAAGCGAACACATTGCTGCACCAGCTCGAACAGGCCAATGTTGCGCGTCTGGCGGGCGCTCCGGGAGCAGGAAAGTCGATCTGCATGTTGCAGGCCGCACGATCGCTTGCAGACAAGGGCTGGCGCGTGCTCAGGCTGGATGATCCAGCTGCGAAACTCCCGGTGATGGAGACGAGCGACCAACCGACATTGTATCTAATCGATAATGCGCACCTTATCAGCGCCTCGCATATCAACCGCTTGGAAGAGGGATGCGGGCCGGACCGACGACTCCTCTCGGTTCACACCACAGCCGAGGTAATGGCGACCGCACCCGGCACCATTCATCTCGATGCCAAGCGGGCCGTCGCCACGATTGCTGCCGGGCTTGAGGCAGATTTCGCTCGGACTTTCGACGCGGTTCGCCAATTGGATGACCGGGTCGGAAACCGGATGTTCGATGAACCGCTCAAACATCGTCTGGCACAAGCCGCGCGTGCACAGCTTCCTTGGCAATTCTGCTTCATCCTGAGCGGAGGTTGGCGCCGTGCGGCGAGTGAGGCGGCGTCCGCGCGGGCCGTTGGAGCAGATTTGATATTGGCCGCGCTGGCAGCGCGTCAGATTGCGGCCCGCGATGCCGGCTGTTCGATGGACGAAGCCATGGCGCTTCTGGGTACGCTCGGTTCCGCCGATGAAATCAAGGCTGCGATTGCGTGGTTGCTGGAACGGCGGCTTCTGCTCGCGCCCACCGACCTTCGATGTCCTCATCAACGCTTTGGATCGGTCCTCATTCGCGAAGTGCTGAACGGGCAGGACAAGGCCGGGCGCATAGCGATCGCGGGCATGCTTCGCGACATCCTTCGGAATCCGGCCTTCCCGCTTTCCGGCATTGCGACGTTGCTCAGCGAGATTAGTTCGGGGTCACAATATAGAGGTTGGGCTCGCATCATCGAACCCGAATGGCTCGACACGGCCATTGAACGACTATGGGCCGCAAGATCACCTCGCGAAATCCACGAAGCAGCTTGGTTCGCGCTCCAATTGCAGAGCTATCGCGCCGACGAAATGGACATCTTCCGCGACAATGCCGATATCATAAGAGCATGGATCGCCCAGGCGCCACCGCAAGCATGCTATGCCGTCGGCGATATGGTCAACCATATCTTCAATACTGACGAACCCTTTGGCGCCGAAATACGTGACGGGATCGAACCGGACGCCATCGCGCAGCATATTGTGTCGGGCGATCATCGCCGGGCTCATGAGATTTTGAGCATGACGAAGTCGATCCGCGGCACATGGGATTCTGGCTGGTCAGAGCGCTTCATGGCCGGGCTCGATCGCGATGCTGTTCGGTCGCTTATCAAGACATGGCCGCACGATCTCGGCCTCTCCTATGCGCAAAGCATCTGCGAGGCGCTGACCTACATGGAAGAGGATTTTGGCCTCGATCTAATTGAAGAGCTGGCGCCGGCGGTCGCACCGATCATCGAGCGTGATCCTCTTGAGAGCTTTCACGAGATCCACGATCTATTTTCCTTCACGTTGCGGGTGCTCGACATCTTGGGATTGTTCGTCGGAAAAAACGGCCCTGACGCGCGCCGAAAGGCATTGGCCCGGAAATATGCCAAGCTGTTTGCCCGAGCGCCGCTCGCGGCGAGGATCTCTGCCTGCGAGCGGAGAGATTTCCAGAATTGCGCAATGCTGTTGTCATTTCTTCAGCGTGCAAATCCCGCAGCCTATCACGACGTCATACGGCAGCTCGATTGGGAGAAAATCGACGCCACGATCGGCGAGGATTGGCGGGTTGGGTCGGGCGACGGAGAGGTTTTCCTCGGGATGGCCTTCGGCGACAAAGTCGCTCGGCCGGCGATCAAAGCGGTGATCGAACGCAATCTGGACAAGATCGATCGGATGCCCTCGCGCCTCGCACTCATGTTCCCTGACTTGGCGATCAAGCACCTCGATGCCGGGCGTAGGGTCGGCTTCGACTCCCGCTGGCCAATCGTCGCCGTGCTCATTGTTCATTTGGGGGCAGTCAGGCCAGACCTCCTCGACCAGTTTATTTCGCCGGAGATTGAGCAGCTCGCCGCGGATCTCTCGCAGCCCAGTCCGAGCTTCATGAACGAACGGCTCTTTTTCTACAGAGTGTTAGCCGCAGCCGCGCCTGACCGGCTGTCCGATGTTCTTGCCCAGATCGATGTCGAGAAGGCGAGGATAGGCTGGACGAATGCATTAACGGGCAAACAGAATACGAAGGAAAGGGGCAAGAAGCGCGAAGCTCGCCAAGTCGCGGCCTTCATCATCGAGCAGTCGATCGGTCGCGACGATGCCTGCGGCGAATTGGCGCGCGTGCTGCGAAAGCGCTACCCGGCCGCGTCAATCCCGAACGCGAAGACGATCGAGCCACTCCCGCCCTTCGTTCCGATGAAGCATTGACCACGTAGGGATGGCATCGTCGCAGCGGGCGCTACCGGGACTCCGATAGTGGGGTCACCCGATGAGACGCTACCATTTGAAGAGACGCTCGGAATTCAAGTTTGCGGAAATGCGCCCGGAGCCCAAGATTACGTGGCCATTTGACTTTTGCGTCTACACAGATGAGCAAGCCTTGCTTTGTCTGGGGAGCAAATGAGTGGCCGCCGACGATCGCAAACCGTGCCTGCATCTCGATGAGCGCGTCTAAGACCCCCTACCTCGAGTCCGATCGCATGGGCTATCCGATCGGGCCGAGCCTATTTCTTTACAATCGCGAAAATGATTCTGCTGCAACGCATCCGGCTTAACAAGATCGTCCGTTCGATACGATGACCAAGATGGAAGCGATGACAATACCCGATGATGCGCCAGGGCCCGAGGAGCAGGTGACATCACGAATGGAGCTTGAGCGCGTCCGAAAGATCATCGCAAGTCTAAGAAAGCGGCGACAAATGGGTTCACATCGTAATTCGGCCTAGTACGCGAACTCTGATCGGGGCGAGGCTGAACGGTTGATGTGACTGTCCCATACCAAGTTCGGTACGCTAACGACAGCTTGCGCGTTTGAAGCCTATCTGGGACCGGCAATCCCGGGGCGCGGTGCCGCAAACGCCTGTCCTAAGGTCCGCTTTCAGGAATAGGCGCGGACTATCAGAATGGCGTAGTGCGGGCGCAAAACCGCCTTCTATCTGGAAATGTGACGTATCAATTGGAGCAGCCTTTCGACTCTCTCCAGAAGTCGGTTCACTGCCTCGACCGCAGCGATGACTTCCGCGTCCGGTAGCCTGGAGTTTTGACCCGCCACCGCATGCTCGTGCGCGTCTTCCAGGCAACTGGTGATGTCAGCGAAGATTTTTGTGCGTCGCCCGGAGAGTGATTTGCTCGCTTTCGCCATAAATTACGACACGCGACATTTCATAGGGGAAGTCCAGACGCAGCATTTTTGATCGTGCGCCTATTCTGCTGGACTGTAGTCGCTGTTCGAGCATTGGTGATCGTGCCGAACGGCAACGAGCCATATCAAGATAGCCGCAGAATCCAGGATCTGGCGGCCTTGGGTCATTGGCAGCGACGCGATCATGCGTCGCTGCCATGAAGGAGACCCACGATGTTCGACAATAACTCTACCGAGCGAACGCCGTCGAAGGCCAGCATCGTCGAAGCCATGCTGACCAAGGCGCCTGGCGCTACGATTGCTGACATGAATGCTGTCACCGGTTGGCAGCCTCATAGTTGCCGGGCCTTTCTCACCGGCCTTCGGAAGAAGGGAAAGGTCATCGAACGCACCAAGCGGAAAGATGGAGACAGCTACTATCGGATAGTTCGACCCCGAAAAACGAGCGCGACCGCTGCGTCTGCAGCCGGTTCGGATCAGGGCTGATGGCGAAGCCGCGTTTCGATCTCGGCAGCGTCGATGATCTGGATCTGGCGGGGGCTGGGGAGTGGTGGGCTCGCCTGTATCGCGAACCTGCACCCTCGCTTTCGCTTCAACTTCTCAAGTTCGGCATCGCCTACCGTCTCCAGATCAGGGCCGCGGGGATCTCCGAGCCGAAAATGCCGCGTCGCCGGCGAGATCGGGGCAGGGGAAAGCCGATCCCGCGAAACCTTGCTCCCGGCACCCGTCTCGTCCGCGACTGGCACGGCGTCGGTCATGTCGTCACGGTCGTTGATAACGGGTTTGAATATGAGGGGCGGCATTGGTCTTCGCTTACCGCCATTGCCCGAGCCATCACCGGCGGGAAATGGTCCGGGCCACGCTTCTTCGGCCTGCCGGCATGACGGTGGCCGGAAAGATCGTGCGTTGTGCAATCTACACGCGCAAATCGACAGAAGACGGGCTCGAGCAGGAGTTCAACAGCCTGCATGCGCAGCGAGAAGCCTGCGAAGCCTATGTCCTGAGCCAGCGTCACGAGGGCTGGACGCTCATTCCCGATGAGTATGATGACGGAGGCTTCTCAGGCGGCTCGATGGCGCGGCCGGGATTGCAGAGGCTGCTGGCCGATGTCGAAACCGGGAGGGTGGACGTCATTGTTGTCTACAAGGTCGATCGCCTGACTCGGAGCCTCGCGGACTTCGCCAAGATTGTCGAACGCCTTGATGCAAAGGAGGCAAGCTTTGTCTCCGTGACGCAGGCCTTCAATACCACGACCAGCATGGGCCGACTGACGCTGAACGTCCTGCTGAGCTTTGCGCAGTTCGAGCGAGAGGTCACGAGCGAGCGCATCCGGGACAAGATTGCCGCTTCCAAGAAGAAGGGACTCTGGATGGGAGGGCCTGTCCCCCTCGGCTATGTCGTCAAGGATCGGAAGCTTGTAGTCGAACCGACAGAGGCGGAGCAGGTCCGGCATATCATGCGGCGCTATGTCGGGAGCGGATCATCGACCATTCTGCTCGCCGTCCTCGCCGCCGATGGAGTTCGCACCAAGATCCAGCGTCAGACCAGTGGTCCGCATCGCGGCGGCATCCCGTTCGCGCGAGGGAGCCTGTTCCACCTTCTCAAGAATCCCGTCTATCGCGGTATGATCGTCCATAAGGGGCAAGCCTATCCCGGCGAGCACGAGCCGATCGTCGATGAGGAATTGTGGAACGAGGTCCAGAGCCGACTTGCAGAAAAAGCGCCTCCCCGGAAGCGCGGCACCAACCGGCAACAGGACGCGTTATTCCTCGATCGCCTGTTCGATCCCGGCGGTCGCCCCATGGTGATCGACTATTCCGTGAATGGTGTTCGCCGCTATCGTTATTATCAATCCCGTCGCGACCTCGTTCGCAAGGCGAGCGCGAATGTGACACGCGTCTCGGTCGGCGTTCTGGAACAGTATGTTGTCGGACATCTAAGTGCCCTGCTCGGAGATCAGCATCAGCTCCGGCGCATCTCGGGTATCACGGACGGCGCGCGCCTCGCTTTGCTGTTGGCAAATGCCGATCAGTTCCTCCACGACCTCGGAGACCCGTCCAGCCGAGAAGCGGCGGTTCGTTCGCTGGTGAAAAGGGTCCAGATCAATACAGCAGACGTCGCCGTCCGCATTGGCGCTGACGTGCTGGTCGGCGATGGCGCTGATGTAACTGATTGGGATCTCACGTTGGCATCGCCGCCACAGAAGCCATTCCGCGAGGCCAAGTTGATGATCTCCGCAGGTGATGGCCAAAAGATCGAGCGTGATGAAAAGCTTGTCGATCTGATCTCGGAAGCCTTCGAAACTAGGGCACTTGTCAGTGCGTCGCCCGACGTTGCGCTCCACAAACTTGCGAAGAGGGAAGGGCGGTGTCGGAAGCAGATGACGCAGCTCCTCAAAATCAGCTGGCTATCGCCGCCCCTCGTTAATGCGATCATGAATGGCAGTCAGCCGGCAGGATTGACCCGAAAACGGATTATGGCCATCGACCTGCCGCGAGGCTGGGCCGATCAGGAGCGGCTTCTTGGCTACCAGCGGCTTGGGTAGAAGTTGTAATCGTCGTCCGGACCGAACAGGCGCTTTCCGGCAAATCGTTCGTCGAGCCGTGCCGGCGACAGGTTCTCGGACAACATTTCAATGTACTTCTCTGCCCAGGCAACGAACTCGGTCGTTCGTGGATGTTCGTCGGACGGCATCTCGGTCTTCAGGTTCTTCACGAGCTGCTGGAGACGTGCGGCTTTTTCGACATCCGCCAAGACGTCTGTCATTTCCTCGTAGCGCCGCTTGGCAATATGCTGCCGGCGCGCAGCTTCCTGGCGCTGTCGGCGTTCAATCTCCAGTTGCTCGGCCCACTCCTTGTCTCGTCGGGCCTTCTCCTTCTTCGCAGCAGCAAAGACCGCGAGACCGACAGCGATGTCCTCGGACATGGCCTCGACCTTCTGGGTTTTGCCGTCACGGAAATTGCGACGGGGTGCAGCGCCTGAGAAATATATGTCTTCCAGCTCAACGGCGAGTTGGCCGGTCGGTATGTAGTCCCATTCAGGAAATCGTCGGCGGAAGTAATCGGCTGAGAACCAGTCGTTGGGTCGCAGCTTCTTCTTGTGCCGTTCCTCTTCCGCGAGTTCCGCCGCGGTCAGCTCGTGTTTTACGCGCTTTACAGTTTCGTGGATGCTGAATGCGATCTGGACATCATGACCGGAAAACACCACGCCTTTTTCGGATTTGACCACTTGGAATCCCTGAACAGCGGCAGCGGCTAACAGGCGATCGAGGGCTAGCCTCAACCTCGCAATAGATGCGGGGCTGACCGCTACGTTGGCGCAACCCGCCTTGGTAGAGCGCACCAGCCCCCTTTCATCCGGCTTGGCTTTCTCGAGCGCTGTGATGGTGCGCTCCAAGACGGGATGGCGTGCTGCAGGCTCTTCCTCGACTGCGGAACTGGCGTTGATCCTCGCTTGCTCCCTTGCCGCGCGGAGGCTGTCGGGTTCCGACAAGGTACTTCCTTCCGCAATAACGATGGCATCGGCCATGCCTTTCTCGGGTGGAGGCAAGGCCGTTTGCGTGACGGGCTTTCCGTTGGCCTTCTTGGCCCAATAGCCCAATGGTGGATTGGGAACGCCGTTCTTCTTGCAGATCTTGTGGATGGCTACGTCGGACAGCCCGAAATCCTTCGCGATGTGCGTGATCGGCTTCGACCAGACTAAGTCGTAGAACTCTTGTCGTGTGAAGCGTCTCGGCATGATTGGCTCCGCTTTGTAGATTGGTATTGCTCGCCTTTCTGGCGGCGGTGAGCTATCCTCGTTGTACGGAGATGTCAGTCGCTGGCAACTCGGCGCGCAGTCGTGAGATCAGCATCCTAAATGATGAACTGACTGGAACTCACTCGATTCCATTGAGGCGTGAATTTTCAGGCTGGAGACTTCGGGCAGTTTCCCAGCGTCGCGCAGCTCAATATCTCAGTCTCTCGCCTCAGGCATGAAAACGACGTCTCGAAACGGGCGCAGAAGCCCGCCCCTTTTGAGCAGGCTTGAAGTAAAACTGATTTATCCCAAATACTTAGGACTGTATGGTGCGGTCGAGAAGACTCGAACTTCCACGGCCTTTCGGCCACAACGACCTCAACGTTGCGCGTCTACCAGTTCCGCCACGACCGCACATCATGATGGGGCCGAACGGGTCCGGCTCCGGGTAGGAGCGGGCGCCTAGCAAAGCTTTCGGAGCGATGCAAGCGAGCTTCGCTGCATTTATTTTTGCGGGTGCGAAGGCGCGGGGCGGCGCGGCGCCCGCGCCCGAACCCGGCGTGTCACCAACCCGACTCAAAAGAGTCACGCATCTGTCACGGCTCTGGCGTCAGACCGTCATCGAATCACCCTAGTGGCGGCGTCACCGGGGGCGAGGCGGCACATCTCCTCTCATCCGCGGCCTATTTTTCATCAGGGGCGCGCAGGCGCACACCGGGAACGGAGATTTTCATGGCGGCTTTCGCACGCGTTCGTTTGGTCATGCTCAGCGGCGTGGCTTGTTCAATTCTGGCCGCCTGCGGCGCCGACGGCGTCGCTTCGCCGGGTGAAGGCGTGATCGTCATTCCCGCCCCGGCACCGGCCCCGACGCCCACCCCGACCCCCACCCCGACCCCGACGGGGGTTACCCCCGCCGCGAACTGCCCGACCATCGCCGGTCCCGACCAGCTGGCGAACCTCGGCACGATCACCGGTCCGGGCGGCGAATGGCGCAATTGCGGCTTCCCGACGCGCTTCACCGCGACGACCGCGATCCCGAAGGTTCCCGGCGTCCTCTATTCGCTGCCTGGCCGCGTCGATGTCGGCACCGACCAGGGCGCGACCAGCACCAACAATGTCGTCACGCTGACGATCGATCCGGGCGTCACCGTATTCGGCGCGACAGGCGTGTCGTTCCTCGCCGTCAACCGCGGCAACCGCATCGACGCGGTCGGCACCCCGACCCAGCCGATCATCTTTACCGGCCGCGGCAATGTCGTCGGTTCGGCGAACGACCAGACCTCGCAGCTGTGGGGCGGCATCGTGCTGCTCGGCCGCGCGCCGATCACCGACTGCCTCGCCCCCGGCGCGACCCCCGGCACCGCGGCGTGCGAGCGCGATACCGAAGGCACGTCGAACGCGCTGTACGGCGGCGCGCAGCCGGGCGACAATTCGGGCCGCCTGTCCTACGTCCAGATCCGCTATTCGGGCTTCATCCTGTCGGCGGCGAGCGAGCTGCAGGGGCTGACCCCGTCGGGCGTCGGCAACAACACCCAGATCGACCATGTCCAGATCCACAACAGCTCGGACGACGGGATCGAAGTGTTCGGTGGCCGCGTCAACATGAAGCATCTGGTGGTGACCGGCGCCGAGGATGACGGCATCGACACCGACGTCGGTTATCAGGGCAATATCCAGTACGTGATCGGCGTGCAGCGCGAAGGCGGTGCGGTCGGCGACTCGATGATGGAAATCGACTCGAACGGCAATGAAGACACCTCGCCGCGCCAGCGCGTGAACCTGTCGAACTTCACCTATATCCACCGCAACAATGCGGCGGGCAACGGGGTGTCGATCCTGATCCGCGGCGGCGCCGACTATACCTTTGCCAACGGGCTGATCGTGGCGCCGGGCTTCCGCTGCCTTGGCATGAACAGCGCGACGACGGTGCAGGCCGCGGGCGCCGCCGCCGACGAACAGGGGCCGCCGGTGTTCCGTTCGGTGTCGATGCAGTGCAACGCCTCGCCGTTCCGCGGCACCAGCGGCGTGACCGACGCGCAGGTGCAGGCGATCTTCGATGGCGGGACGAACAACCGGTCGAACTATGTGCCGACGCTGACCAACCTGTTCGTCAATGGCGCGACCGAAACCGGCTTCACGCCGTTCAACGCCAAGACGCTCAACGCCTTCTTCGACACCACCGCCTATGTCGGCGCCGTCCGCGACGCCAACGACACCTGGTACCAGGGTTGGACGTGCAACTCGTCGACGGCGAACTTCGGCACCGCCAGCGGCAGCTGCAGCGCCATCCCGACGACCTGATCGCTCGCGATCCATTGGGGAGCGGGCACGCCTGACGGGCTGGCCCGCTCCCTTCCTGCATATTCCTTGGGGACTTTCACCATGACCAAGCGGCCGATCTTCGCCAGCCTGCTTCTTCTCAGCTCCGCGCTCGTTGCGCCCGCTGCGCTCGCGCAGGACGCCAGCGCCGAACCCGCCGCCGATACGCCGACCGCCGCCGACGAGCCGGTCGCCGACGAAGCTGCGGCGCCGGCTGACGAGGATGGCGACATTTCGATCCCCGGCGGCGCCGACCAGGAAATCGTCGTCACCGGCCGCTACACCCCCAATATCGTCCGCGCGACGCCCGAAGTCGTGTCGGTGCTGTCCTCGGCCGACATCGCGCGTACCGGCGAAGGCGATATTTCGGGCTCGCTCCAGCGCGTCACCGGCCTGTCGGTCGTCGGCAGCGGCTTCGTCTACGTCCGCGGCCTTGGCGACCGCTATTCGCTCGCGCTTCTGAACGGCTCGCCGCTGCCCAGCCCCGAGCCGCTGAAGCGCGTCGTCCCGCTCGACATCTTCCCCTCGAACGTCATCGATTCGACGCTGGTCCAGAAAAGCTATTCGGCGAACTTCCCCGGCGAATTCGGCGGCGGCGTGATCAACCTCACCACCAAATCGACCCCGCGCGAACCCTTCCTGACCTTCAGCGGCGGGATCGGCTGGGACAGCGAGACGACGAACGAGCTTGGCTATACCTATTATGGCAGCGACACCGACTGGACCGGCTTCGACGACGGCACCCGCGACGTCCCGCCGCTGCTCAAGGCCGCTTTTGCCAGCGGCAAGCCGATCCTGCAGGGCGCCGATTACAGCCAGGACGATCTGGAAGCGATCCAGATGGAGCTGGCGGGCGCCGAAACGACGCTGCTGCAACAGAATGATCATATCCCGGTCAACTGGTCGGCGGGGATCACCGGCGGCACGACGATCTCCTTTGCCGATGGCGAGCTGGGGATCATTGCGACCGCGGGGATCAGCAACAAGTGGCGCACGCGCGACACGTTGCAGCAGACCTCGCTCAACCTCGACCTCGCGGGCGACCCGCAGACCAGCTACAACCGCGTCATCACCGACAATCGTATCGTCGTGAACGGCCTGATCGGCTTCGGGCTCGAGCTCGGCGATCACAAGCTGCGCTGGACCAACCTCTATATCCGCGACACGTTGAAGCAGGCGCGGTTGGGCCTCGGGACCGATGCGAACCAGGTCGGCCGCGACATCATGAAGCAGGACACCGCCTGGTACGAGCGCCAGCTGATCAACACCCAGCTGGTGGGCGAATTCCAGTTCGACGCGCTGAAACTCGATCTGCGCGGCGCTTATGCCAATTCGCAGCGCGAGGCGCCCTATGAGCGCGGCTTCACCTATGTGCGGACGAACTTGCCGACGACGCAGGATCCGACCGGCGACAAGTTCGTCAACGATCTGGGCGGCAACCGCGGCGATGCGACGATCGCCTTTTCGGACCTCAACGAAAATCTGTGGTCGGGCGGCGTCGACCTGTCGTACGAGCTGGCGCCGCAGATCAGCGCGACGGTCGGCTACGCCTATACCGACACCAGCCGCACCGCGGTCCGCCGCGCGTTCCAGTTCCGCGCGCCCGGTCTGCCGGTCGCGGTGACGCAGCTCCGCCCCGACTATCTGCTGTCGGACGCGACGATCCAGCTTTACGACATCACCCTGCTCGAAACCTCGGCGCAGGATGGCACCGCCGCGTTTGACGCCGGACTGACGACGCACGCCGGCTATGCCCAGCTGCAGGCCGAACTTGTGTCGGGGATGAATGTCAATGTCGGCATCCGGTACGAAGATGCCAAACAGACCGTGGTGCCGATCGACCTGTTCGGGTCGGGCGGCAGCGCGATCGCGCAGACCAACCTGAAAAACAGCTATTGGCTGCCCGCGGTCACCCTGACCTGGGAAGTCGCGCCCGATATGCAGGTGCGCATGAACGCATCGAACACGATCGCCCGCCCGCAGTTCCGCGAGCTGATCGCGCAAATCTATCAGGATCCCGAATCGAACCGCCAGTTCCGCGGCAACCCGTCGCTCAGCGACAGCGAGCTGTGGAACGCCGAGCTGCGCTACGAATGGTATTTCGCCAAGGATCAGCGGCTGACCGCGGCGGGCTTTTTCAAGAAGATCGAAAACCCGATCGAGGCCTATACCTCGCTCAGCACCGACTCGGTCGCGAACACCAGCTTCGCCAATGCCCCCAAGGCATTGCTCTATGGCGGCGAGATCGAGGTGCAGAAATATTTCGCGCTCGACACGCTGTCGGATGCGGCCTTCTGGGCCAGCCGCCGGCTGGTGCTGATCGGCAACTACACCTTTACGAAGTCGGAGATTCAGGTCGGTGCGGGCGACACCACCGTCATCAACGGCGTGGTTCAGGATGCCCGCAACTTCTTCTTCGACGGATCGCCGCTGACCGGCCAGTCGGACCATCTGATCAACTTCCAGATCGGGCTCGAAGATCAGGACAAATTGTCGCAGCAGACGATCCTCGTCACCTACGCCAGCCCGCGCGTCACCAGCCGCGGTCCGTCGGGCCAGCCCGACATCCGCGAAAAGCCCGGCATCTCGGTCGATTTCGTCGCGCGGCAGGGGCTGAGCCTGCTCGGCAAGGACATCGAGCTGAAGTTCGAGGCGCGCAACCTGACCGGGCGCAAATATCAGGAAGTGCAGGAAAGTGGCGACAACCGCATCTTCCTCAACCGTTACAAGCTCGGCCGCACTTTTTCGCTGAGTGCTTCGCTGAAGTTTTGACGCGGCGATCGCGACTATGGGTATTTGAATCGTCATCCCGGCGAAGGCCGGGATCTCGCCGGTGCGTACAATCGATAGGGTGAGATCCCGGCCTCCGCCCGGATGACGGAGTTGAGAGAACGGGGGATCACCCAACCGTCGCAGGGGACTCGCCCGCCCGTCAAAAAACTGTAATCTTGCGGTCAACTGATTGTCACCAACCGCCCCTAGGCGATTCGTGAGACCGCTTTTCAG
>VFQN01004887.1_pt1 | contig 17081 bp, 16 predicted proteins | sample 3512371 | NCBI WGS metagenome assembly VFQN01 (sample SAMN10412370, study PRJNA504923) | tailings metagenome | isolation source: Replicate 2 from Balatoc abandoned mine | place: Philippines: Itogon, Benguet | collected 2017-08-28 | reverse complement strand
GCGCCTACGCCTTCTTCCAGGTCCCGTTCGTCGCGATGCCCGCCGAGATGACCTCGTCGTACGACGAGCGCACGCGCCTGATGACCTGGCGCGTCGCGATCCTCGCCTTCACGATCCTGCTCGCCGGCGCGACGGCCCCGGCGATCCGTGACGCGATCGGCGGCCGCGACGGCTACCGCGTGATGGGCGCGGCCATGGCCGTGCTCATCCTGGTCGGCGTCGTGGGCTCCTACCTCGGCACCCGCCACGCTCCGGTCGCCGCCCCGCAGCCCGGCGCGGGCAGCCTGCGCGACCAGCTGCGGATCGTCGCCGAGGCCGAGGACTTCCGGTGGCTGCTCACCTGCTTCGTCATCCAGGCGCTGGCCGTCGGCACGATGCTCGCGGGCGTCGACTACCTCGCCGGCGACGTACTCGGGCGCGACGGCGCGGCGACCATCCTCTTCGTCTGCTTCGTCGGACCGGCCCTGCTGCTGACCCCGGTCTGGGCGGCGGTCGGCGCCCGCATCGGCAAGAAGCGCGGCTTCATGGCAAGTTCCGTGATCCTGGCGCTCGGGGCCCTGCTCACGGCGCTGGCCGGGACGGCGCCCGTCGGCGTGATCTACGGGGTCGTGGTGCTCATCGGCGTGGGGTACGCCGGCGCGCAGGTGTTCCCTCTGGCGATGCTCCCGGATGCCGCGGCCGTCGACGCCCGTCGGACCGGCAGCAACCGGGCGGGCGTCTACACCGGCGTCTGGACGGCGGGCGAGACGCTCGGCCTCGCCCTCGGTCCGGCCGCCTTCGCGCTCGTGCTCGCGATCGGCGGCTACCGCTCCTCGACCGACGGCGACGTCCTCCAGCCCGACTCGGCGATCACGGCCATCACCCTCGGCTTCTCCCTGCTGCCGGCCGCGCTCATCCTGCTCAGCCTGCTCTGGCTGCGTCGCTACTCCCTCGAGGCCGGCGACGTCGACGGCGTCGACCCCCGGGATGAGAGCGTGCCAGCATGAGCGACGCGCTCGACCGACTGCGCGAGCTCCAGGCAGCCGACCTGCCCGTGCACGGCGGCCGCACCCTGGCCTACGTCTACGACTCCGGCCTCGCCGAGGTCGACCGGGTCGGCCGCGAGGCCGTCGCCTCGTACCCCGTCTCCAACGGGCTTTACCCGACGGCGTTCCCCAGCCTGCTCCAGATGGAGAACGACCTGGTGGGCTTCTACGCCGGACTCGTGGACGCTCCCGACACCGTCGTCGGCACGGTGACCTCCGGCGGCACCGAGTCGTGCCTGCTGGCCGTGCAGGGCGCGCGCGACAGCCGCCCCGACGTCGAGCGGCAGCGCATGGTGTTGCCATCGACCGTGCACGCGGCCTTCCTACGGGGCGCTCACTACTTCGGCGTCGAGGCCGTCGTCGTCCCGGTGCGTGCCGACTTCCGCGCCGACCCGGCCGCCATGCTCGCGGCCGTCGACGCTGCCCCGGACCGGACCGTGCTCGTGGTCGTCTCCGCCCCGTCGTACGCCCACGGCGTCGTCGACCCGGTCGCCGAGATCGCGCCGGGCGCGGCGGCCCGCGGGATCCGTTGCCACGTCGACGCGTGCATCGGTGGCTGGGTGCTGCCCTACGCCCTGCGTCTGGGCCGCGACGTCGCGCCCTGGACCTTCGCCGTCGAGGGCGTCACCTCGATCTCCGCCGACCTGCACAAGTACGGCTACGCCCCCAAGGGCACCTCGCTCCTGCTGCACCGGACGCCGGAGCACCGCAAGCCGCAGTACTTCGCGTACGCCGACTGGCCGGGCTACACGATGCTGAACTCGACCATGCAGTCGACGAAGTCGGGCGGGCCTCTCGCCGGCGCATGGGCCGTGCTGGAGTCGTTGGGGGACACGGGGTACGAGCTCCTGTCTCGAGAGGTCTTCGAGGCCGTCGACGCGATCGTCGCAGGGGTCGCCGACATCGACGGGCTGCACGTCCTGGTGGCCCCGGACTCCACTCTCATCGCGCTCGCCACCGACGACTCGTGCGACCCGTTCACCGTCTGCGACGAGATGGCGGCCCGCGGATGGTACGTCCAGCCGCAGATGTCCTACGACGCCCACCCGGCCACCATCCACCTGTCGGTCAGCGCGGCCACCCGCCCCGGGATCGACGACCTCCTCGTCGCGCTGCGGGAGTCGGTCGAGGCCGCCGTCGCCGCCGGTCCGGTCACCGTCGACCCGGAGGTCGCGGCGTTCATCGCGGCCCTCGACCCGGCCGCCCTGTCCGACGCCGACTTCGACGGGCTGCTCATCGCCGCCGGCCTGGTGGGAGCCGGCGACAGACAGCGCGATCTGGCGCTTCCCGACCGGATGGCCGAGGTCAACGCGATGCTCGACCTCGCCTCGCCCCGGATGCGGGAAGCACTGCTGGTCGCCTTCCTCGACCGGCTCCAGCGGCCGACGCGCTGAGCGCCGCCTGCCGCCTCTCTCCCGACCGGCTTCTAGAGTGCGTGCGTGAGCGCGCTGGCGGGACTCGTCGACAAGGGCCTGATGGCCGAGGACTGGGCAGCCGCCCTCGCGCCGGTCGACGACCAGATCGCCGCGATGGGGCGGTTCCTCCGCGAGGAGGTGGCCGCCGGCCGGGGCTACCAGCCCAGCGGGGAGTCGGTGTTCCGTGCGTTCGAGCGGCCGCTCGCGCAGGTGCGGGTGCTGATCGTCGGCCAAGACCCCTACCCCAACCCGGCGCACCCGATCGGGCTGAGCTTCGCCGTACGCCGCGACGTGTGGCCGCTGCCGCCGAGCCTGGTCAACATCTACCAGGAGTTGCGCGACGACCTCGGGATCATGCCGCCGCGGCACGGCGACCTCACGGCGTGGGCGGACCAGGGCGTCATGCTGCTCAACCGGAGCCTGACGGTGCAGCCCGGCGCCTCGAGTAGCCACCGCGGGCGCGGCTGGGAGCCGGTCACCGAGCAGGCGATCCGGGTGCTCGCGGCGCGCGGCGGTCCGTGCGTGGCGATCCTGTGGGGCTCCGACGCCCGCAAGCTCAAGCCGATGCTCGACCCGATCCCGGCCGTCGAGTCGGCGCACCCGTCGCCGCTCTCGGCGTACCGCGGCTTCCTCGGCTCCCGACCGTTCAGCCACGCCAACGCGCTGCTCGTCGAGCAGGGCGGTCAGCCGGTGGACTGGTCGCTCCCGACGGAATAACGTTGAAGTCTCAATTATTGAGGTGAATATGACCCGGATGCCCGCTCTCTACATCGGCCACGGCGCGCCGCCGCTCCTCGACGACCCCGTGTGGTCCGGCCAGCTCGCGGCCTGGGCCCGGGACCTGCCACGGCCGAAGGCGATCCTGATCGTCAGCGCCCACTGGGAGTCGGCGCCGGTCAGCCTCTCCGCCAGCAGCGCCCCGCTCGTCTACGACTTCGGCGGCTTCGACGCGAAGTACTACCGGATGACCTACGAGACCCCGGACGCCACGGCTCTCGCCCAGCGTGTCGCGGCGATGATGCCGGCCTCGGAGCCGGTGCATCAGCACGCCAGCCGCGGACTCGACCACGGCGCCTGGGTGCCGCTGCGCATCATGTACCCCGAGGCCGACATCCCCGTGCTCCAGATGTCGCTGCCCACCCACGACCCGATCCGGCTGCTGGCGCTCGGCGAGCGGTTGCGGCCGCTGCGCGACGAGGGCGTGCTCATCATCGGCTCCGGCTTCCTCACCCACGGCCTGCCGTTCCTCACCGAGTGGCGCATCGACGCTGCGGTCCCCGGCTGGTCGGCCGACTTCGACGCCTGGGCCGGCGAGGCACTCGCCCGCGGCGACGTCGACGCGCTCGCCGACTACCGGCACCGGGCGCCGGGCCTCCCCTACGCCCACCCGACCGTCGAGCACTACACACCGCTCTTCGTCACCCTCGGCGCCGCCACCGCCCCGGACGAGCCGGGCCTCCAGGTCATCGACGGCTTCTGGATGGGCCTGTCGAAGCGGTCGCTTCAGGTCGCCTGACAACGCGGGATCTGCCGTGATCACCTCTCCGCGGGGAACGGTCGGGTGACGGAGTAGCCGTCCGCGGATCCGGCGTTCGCGCCGGCGACGCTGCCTGTGCCGGCCGCGCCGGAGTGCATCGCGTCCTGAGCGCGGGCCTGGCCCGTCTGCAGGTCCTGCCGAGCCTGCTGCTTGGCGCGCTGACCGTGGGCGTAGGCGTCCTCGAGCAGTCGCCGGGCGACGTCGCGGCCCCCGAGCCCGAACGCCAGCGCCAGGCCGAGCGCGAGTGCTCCCATCGTGGCAGCGAAGGCGATGTTGACGATCTCCTCCGCGATCTTCAGCTGGTTGAGGATCATGAACAGGGCGATCACCATCACCACCGCGGGGACGACCGAGGCGACGATCTTGCCCGTGGGGGTGTCCCCCATCAGCTTCGTGACCCCCGCGGCCACTGCGCCGGCCACGAGCGCGGCGACGACGAAGATCAGGATCGCGGCGATGATGTTCGGCAGGTACGCCAGGACCTGGTTCATGAACGTGGTCACCGCCGGGATCTTCAGGGCGCCGATGGCGGCGAAGAGGAAGAAGACGAACACCAGCCAGAAGGCGACGCGGGCGATGCCGTTGGCGGGACTGGCGCCGAGCAGCACCCGCTCGACGTAGGCGTTGGCGTCGGACTCGTGCAGGTGCTTGTCGAGACCGACCTTCTGGAGCAGCGTGCGGACGACGCCCGCGACGACCTTGGCCACGATGAGCCCGACCAGGAGCAGGACCAGGAACCCGATGAGGTTCGGGATGAAGCCGATCAGGTTGTCCAGGCCTTGTTGGAGACTCTGCTTGATTTCCACGGATTTCGCCTTCCTTCAGCAGCGGACCAGGCGGCCCGCCCGAGATGGTGACGCCTCTGGTACCCGGGGACTTACGGCGTAAACGGCTGGCGCCTTACGGCATAAAACAGCCAACCGAGTTTCCAGGCTTACAACGTAAACGGGCGGGTACCAGGCGTAGCGCGGCCCCGTCGGGGCCGACTTAATCCGCGACCGAGGGAGGTCACATGTTCGAGCAGAGCCAGATCGAAGCGGTGGTGGGCAGCACGGCCTACGACCACGCCGGCGACAAGATCGGCAAGGTAGGACAGCTGTTCCTCGACGACCAGACCGGGGAGCCGGAGTTCGTCACGGTGAACACCGGGCTCTTCGGAACGAGCCAGTCCTTCGTCCCCGTCGCACAGGCGACACTCGACGGGGACCGGCTGACGGTTCCGTTCACGAAGGAGAAGGTCAAGGACGCTCCGAACGTTGAGGTCGAGAACGGCCGCCATCTCGACGAGAGCGAAGAGCAGCGACTCTTCGAGTACTACGGGCTCGGCGGAGTCGCCGGGGGCCGGCTGGACCAGGGGACCGAAGCAACCGGGAGCACCCCGGGACACGACGTCTCCGGTCCCACGACCGACGAGGCCCTGACCCGTTCCGAGGAGCACCTGCGCGTCGGGACGGCCTCGCAGGAGTCAGGTCGCGTGCGCCTGCGCAAGTACGTCGTCACGGAGCAGGAGACGCACACCGTCCCGGTCCGCAAGGAGAGGGCGGTCCTCGAGACCGAGCCGACCACGGCGGACAACGCCGGCGCCGCCCTCGACGGCCCCGCCATCTCCGAGGAGGAGCACGAGGTCGTGCTCCACGAGGAGCGTCCCGTGGTCGAGAAGACCACGGAACCGGTCGAGCGGGTGCGGGTGGGCACCGAGTCCGTGACCGAGCAGGAGACGGTCACCGGCGAGGAGCGCAAGGAGCAGCTCGAGGCGGACGGCGACATCGAGCGCTGCTAACGCTCAGGGGGCCTGCGGGCTGACCATGAGGGCGATCCGATTGACCAGCTCGTCGAGCGCGTCCTCGAACTCGAGCGCCGAGTGGTCCTCCGAGAGGGAGGGGCGCAGCCGGGCGATCGTGGGATAGTCCGCGAGAGCGTCCGGCTGCGCGTCCTCCTCGAGGACGTCGAGCGGCCCGACGTCCGCACCCCGGCTCGCGACCTCCAACAGGAGGTGCCCGAGCAGGAAGCTGGTGAACGCGCGGTACGCACCGACCGCGCTCGCGTCGTCGAACCCTTCCTGCCGCAGCCCGACGAGGAACCGCTCGACCCAGGTCAGGCTGCGGAGCGGAGGGCGCAACCAGGGCGCCTCCAGCGGTCGCGACGCGATGAGCGGGAAGGCCTTCGGGTGCGCCAGAGCCACCCGGCGTACGCCGTGCGCCAAGCGCACGAGGAAGTCCTCCCAGCCGTGCCGAGGCTCGTGGTGGATCTCGGGGTCGGCCTCCAGCTGGGCGGTGATCGACTCGACCACCGCGTCCAGGAGCGTCTCGCGACCTGGGACGTAGCGATACAGCGACATGGCTTCGACGCCGAGGGACTCTCCCAGGCGGCGCATCGTCAACCCGGGCAGGCCATGCTCGTCGATGAAGGCGATCGCCGCCGTCACGACCCGGTCGCGGCTCAGCGGCGTCCTCGCCGATGGCGCCAGATCGCCTGCGGCGACCTGGGCGTCGGCGTCCGGGTACTCCGCGTCCCCCGCCACCCATCCTCCTCGGCTCGGCTCGAGACCACGCTACGCCCTCGGGGAGGGCTATCGAATCCCGGTCTTGCGCATCATCCGCAGGCCGCCCAGCATCCCCTTGACGTACTCGTCGTAGTCCTGGCCCGGCCGGGCGCCCATCACCTGCTTCTTCAGGACGGCGAGCTGCTGTACATCGGTGTACTTGAGCAGACCCTGGTCGCCGTGCCGCGCACCAACGCCGGACTGCTTGACGCCGCCGGACGGTGTGCCCTTGGACGCGAACGCCGTGGCGAGGACGTCGTTGACGTTGACGTTGCCGGAGTGGATGCGCTTGCCGACCTGGCAGGCACGCGCGAGGTCGCCGCCCCACACCGACGCGTTGAGGCCGTAGTCGGTGTCGTTGGCGAGCGCGATCGCCTCGTCGACGGTGCGGTAGGAGTGGAGCGCGACGACCGGCCCGAAGGTCTCGGCCACACCGGCTGCCATCTCCTTGGTCACCCCCTCGAGGATGGTCGGCTCGAAGAACGCCGGGCCGAGATCCGGACGCGGACGCCCGCCGGTCAGCACCCGGGCGCCCTTCGCGACCGCGTCGTCGACGTGCCCCCTCACCCGCTCCAGGTGATCGGGCGAGACGAGGGAGCCGACGTCGGGCCCGAAGTCGTACGCCGCGCCGAGGACGAGCCGCTCGGTCGCCGCGACGAACGCGTCGCGGAACTCGGCGTACCGCGACTCGGGCAGGTAGAGCCGCTCGATGTGCATGCAGATCTGGCCGGTGTTGCCGAACGCGCCGAAGATCGCACCCTGCACGACGTCGTCGAGGTCGGCGTCGTCGAGCACGATCATCGGGTTCTTGCCGCCGAGCTCGAGACAACAGCCGATGAGGTTGCGGCCGGCCCGCTCGCCGATCACGCGGCCCGTCGCCGTCGATCCGGTGAACATGATGTAGTTCGCATGGTCGATGAGCGTCGGCCCGACGTCGGGACCCTCGCCGCAGACGACCTGGAAGAGCCCCTTCGGCAGCCCGGCCTCCTCGAGCAGCTGGATGCCGTAGAGCGGCGACAGGGCCGTCTTGTTGTCGGGTTTGAGGACGATCGCGTTGCCGGCCATCAGCGCCGGGATCGAGTCGGAGATGCCGGTCGCGAAGGGGAAGTTCCAGGGCGCGATGATGCCGACGACCCCCTTGGGCTGCCGGATCTCGGTCGAGCTCGTCAGCAGCGGGATCGGTCCGCCGCGGCGTACCGGCGCGAGGAGCTTGGGCGCCCGCTTGAGGTAGTGGCTCATCACCATCACCGGGTCGCAGGTCTCCTCGATCGCCATCCGGCGGTTCTTGCCGCTCTCCGCCTGGATCAGGTCGGTCGTCGTCTCCGCACGGTCGACGAAGAGCGCGTGCGCGCGCTTGAAGACCGCGAGCCGCTTGCGCAGCGGCCACTGCGACCACTCTCGCTGCGCGGCCCGGGCGGCCTCGAAGGCGCGCGCGATGTCGGCGGGCGTCGACTGCGGCAGCTCGACGAGCAGCTCGCCGGTGTAGACCTCGGTGAGCTTCCACGTGGCTCCGTCGCTCGACGGCACCCGAGACACCAGCCCGCGCAGGAAGGCGTCGGTGAGCGACGCGGGCCGCCGCAGGGTGGTGGACGTGGTCATCTCAGGCCCTCCCGAGGACGAGGTCCGCGCCTCGCTCGCCGATCATGATCGCGGGCGCGTTGGTGTTGCCGCCGGTGATCGACGGCATGACGGAGGCGTCGCAGACGCGGAGGCCCTCGATGCCGCGGACCTTCAGGTCCGGCGAGACGACGGCGAGGTCGTCGACGCCCATCCGGCAGGTGCCCACGCCGTGGTAGACCGACGTGGCGCGGTTGAGGATGGTCTCGCGGAGACTCGGTCCGATCTTGTCGGCCCCCGGCGCGATCTCCTTCTTGATCGCCCGGCCGAAGGCCTTGCTGCGCATGATCTCCCGAGTCATCTCCGACCCCTCGGCGAGCACGTCGACGTCGGCGGGGTCGGCGAGGTACTGGAAGTCGATGAGCGGCTGCGCCGTCGGGTCCGCGGACGCGAGCCGGAGGGTGCCCCGGCTGCGCGGGTAGATGAGCGTCGCCAGCACCGTCAGGGCCGGCCGCGAGTCGACCTCGTGGCGGATCGGCTCGTCCTGGTTGCCGGACGGATAGGCCCACGGGAGCAGGTGCAGCTGGAGGTCGGGTACGTCGGTCGCGTGCGAGGTACGCACGAAGGCAACGGACTCGAAGACCGAGTTGGCCAGGAAGGTCCGCCCCGGCCGCACGGCCTCGGCGAGCACACCCTTGGCGAAGAAGAAGGCGTTGCCGCGCATCCTCGAGGTCGACGCGTGGAAGGTCAGCGCATGGAAGAGGTGGTCGTGCAGATTGTCGCCGACCGGCAGGTCGGCGAGGACGCCGATCCCGTGGTCGCGCAGGTGCTGGGCGTGGCCGATGCCGGAGAGCATCAGCAGCTGGGCGGAGCCGACGAAGCCGGCCGAGAGGATGACCTCCTTGGCGGCCCGGACGATGCGGCGCGTGCCGTCGCGGTCGCTCACCTCGACACCGGTCGCCCGGCCCCTCTCGATGACGACCTTGCGGGCCAGCACCTCGGTCTGGAGTTCGACCGTCGGCGGTGCGAGGTGGTGGAGGTAGCCACGGGACGCCGAGTAGCGCAGCCCGCGGGCGGCGTTCTGCTGCATCCGGCTGACGCCCTCCTGCGACGCCGCGTTGTAGTCCTCGAGCACCGGTACGCCGAGCGCCTCGGCCGTGGCGTCGAGGAACTGGAGCGATCCCTCCTGCGGGCCCGCGTTGCGCGTGACCTTGATGGGACCGCCGGCGCCGCGGAACTCGCTGGCGCCGTCCTCGAAGTCCTCCATCCGGAGGTAGGCGGCGTTGACGCTGTCGGCATCCCACCCCGCACAGCCCTCGGCCGCCCAGGCGTCGTAGTTGGCGCGGTTGCCGCGCACGTAGACCATGCCGTTGATCGAGCTGGACCCGCCGACGACCTTGCCGCGCGGCACCGGCATCCTGCGGTCGTTGAGGTGCTTCTGCGGCGTGGAGTAGAGCCCCCAGTCGACGCGCTGCTTGAGCCGCGGTTCGGCGTGCATCGGCCCGATCATCCCGGGCTTCTTCACGAGGTACTGCTCGTCGCTCTTGCCGGCCTCGAGCACGATCACGCTCGCCCCGGACTCCGCGAGCCGGCCGGCGATCGTCGCCCCCGAGCTCCCAGAGCCCACCACGACGTAGTCGGCTTCGTCTGCGTACTGCTTCTGCGCCACCAGTGACCTCACGACATACCGCGGGAATGTGAATTGGCAAACTGTAACCTGTTCTAGTTGCCTCGGCCACCCAGGGTCGCGAGAAGATCGGCCGGTGAAGATCCTCTCCATCCAGTCCTCGGTCGCCTACGGCCACGTCGGCAACTCCGCCGCGGTCTTCCCGCTCCAGCGGCTCGGCCACGAGGTCTGGCCCGTCCTCACGGTGCACTTCTCCAACCACACCGGGTACGGCGCGTGGCGCGGGCCACTGCTGCCGCCGGACGACGTACGCGCGGTCATCGCCGGGATCGACGACCGCGGCGTGCTCGGCGAAGCGGACGCCGTCCTGTCCGGCTACCAGGGCGATCCGGCCGTGGGCGGGATCATCCTCGACACCGTCGCCCGCGTGAAGGAGCTCAACCCGGACGCCGTCTACTGCTGCGACCCGGTGATGGGCGACGTCGGACGCGGCATGTTCGTGCGACCCGGCATCCCGGAGTTCATGCGCGACACCGTCGTCCCGAAGGCCGACATCATCACGCCGAACCACTTCGAGCTGGACTTCCTGGCCGGCCGAGAGACCTCGACGCTCGACGAGATCCTCGACGCCGTTGACGACGTACGAGCACGCGGGCCCCGCGAGGTGCTGGTCACCAGCGTGATCCACGGCGACGTACCCGAGGGCCGGCTCGACGTTCTGGCGGTCTCCGGCGACAGCGCATGGGCGGTCGAGACGCCGCTGCTGCCCATCACTCCCAACGGCTGCGGCGACGTCACCGCGGCGCTCTACCTGGCCCACCTCCGCAGCAGCGGATCCGCGCCCGACGCGCTCGCCCGGACGACCGCGTCGGTCTTCGCGATCCTCGCGAAGACGATCGAGGCCGGCACCCGCGAGATTCAGCTCGTCGCGGCCCAGGACGCCATCGCGGACCCGCCGGCGACGTTCGAGGTCCGCCGGCTGCGCTGATCGGGCGACCGCGTCGCGACCCACAGAGCCGCGTGGGAGGTTCGAACTCCCGACATTTCGCTTACAAGGCGAATGCTCTACCAGCTGAGCTAACGCGGCGCCGCCATCCCACGGGACGACGAGGCCACATGGTAGATGACCGGTCGCGCTGTCAGCTCATGCCGCCGTCGTGGGCGATCACGGCCCCGGTGATCATCCGGGCTGCGGGCGAGGCGAGCCAGACGATGGTCTCGCCGATCTCCGCCGGCTTGATGGCGCCGCCGGGCAGCATCATCATCAGCCGATCGGCGACGCGGGCGTCGAGGTCCTCGGTGAGCTTGTGGAAGACCTGCTCGACGATCGGGGTGTCCACGGTGCCGGGGCAGATGGCGTTCACGCGGATGCCCTCGGGCGACAGCTCCAGCGCGAGCGCCTTCGTGAGCTGGGTCAGCCCGCCCTTCGCGGCGGCGTACGCCGTGGCGTAGGGCTGGGGCGCGTTGCCCGCCACCGACGAGACGTTGACGATGGTCCCCTTCGCGGCGCGGAGGTGCGGCAGTGCGGCCTGCATGAGGAAGAACGGACCCTTGAGGTCGACGGCGTGGACGCGGTCCCACTCCGCCTCGGTGACGGTCTCGATGCGGCCGAACTGGACGATCCCGGCGACGTTGGCAAGCACGTCGATCCGCCCTCCGGCTGCGCAGGTGGCGATGGCCGCGTCGACGGCCGCCTTGTCTCCCACATTGCACTCGACGTAGGTCACGCCGTCGGGGACGGTGGGGTTGATGTCGAGGCCGTAGACGGTGTCACCGAGGTCGCGGAAGAGCTCCGCGGTGGCGTAGCCGATGCCGGATGCGGCTCCGGTGATGACGACGACGCGGGTGCCGGGCTGGTTCATGCGATCCCTTTCCGGGGTTCTCAGAGGGTGATGGTGAGGTGGTGCTCGAGCCGGCCGGAGCGCCCGATGCCGAAGGTGCGCTCGGTGAAGCGCCACCCCTCCATCGCGGGCTCGAAGCGGTCGACGTAGGTTCCCGTGACGATCGGCTGGAGCGGCACCTCGGGGATCGCCTGGAAGACCAGGTACGCCGAGGTGACGGTCACCGTGCCGTCGGCGTCCGGCTCGCCGAAGATCGCGTTGGCGACGACGTGCTGGGTGCCCGGGGTGCCGTCCTCGTGCAGCTTGACCAGACCGGCGTACAGCCGCTCGACCTCCTCGGCCCCGGTCGCGATCACCGTGCCGTCCTCGGTCCGGAGCACGGCATGCGCCATCAGCGCGCCCACGCCCGCGAAGTCGCCGGCGTCGATCAGCCGGCAGTACGTCGCGAGCAGTCCGCGGATGCGGTCGCCGTCGGTGAGCTGCACGGCCCGGACGCTACTAGAACGCGTTCTATCCGGATAGTCCCGCACGTTCTGACCACCGACACCCCGGGACGACAGCCAGAACGTGCGGGACTATCCCGATGAACTTGAACGATGGTTGAAGTTCAGCGAGGCTGGGACGCATGACCCAGCTGACCATCGGCCACCTCGCCGAGCGGGCGGGTGTGGCGACGTCGGCGATCCGCTTCTACGAGTCGCGCGGGCTGATCTCGTCGGTGCGTACGGCGGGCAACCAGCGCCGCTACGAGCAGTCGACGCTGCGCCGAATCGCCTTCATCCGCACGGCGCAGCGCGTCGGATTGAGCCTGGATGAGATCGGCGAGGCGCTCTCGACGCTGCCCGACAGCCGCACGCCGACCACGTCCGACTGGCACCGGCTGAGCAAGGCCTGGCGGCCCCGGCTCGACGAGCAGATCGCCCGGATCGAGCTGCTCCGCGACCGTCTCGACAGCTGCATCGGCTGCGGCTGCCTGAGCCTCAAGACCTGCGCGCTCAGCAATCCCGGCGACGCGGTCGCCGACTACGGCACGGGCGCGGTCTACCTCGAACCCGGCAGCCGGAGGCGAGCCATCAGGTGACCGGAGACCTCTGCGGCCCCGCTGCGAGCCGGCGGAGGCTCTCGGCGATCGACGCCCCGACGTTCGCCCTGGGGACGCTCTAGCCTGGACGACGTGGCTCTCCGCATCGTCGCGAACCGTCCGGACCCGGCACTCCTGGGCCTCCCCTGGTCGACGCCACTCGAGGAGTGGACCGAGCACGTGGTGCCGCTGCCGCGCGGCCTGTCCCGCCATGTCGTCCGGATCGTGCGGATCGGCGACACGACGTACGCCGTCAAGGAGACCGTCGAGGACATCGCCTTCCGGGAGTACCGGCTGCTGCGCGACCTCCAGCGCATCGGCCTCCCCGCGGTCGTCCCTCAGGGAGTGGTGACCGGTCGCACGGACGCCGCCGGCGAGGAGCTGCCCGCAGCCCTGCTGACCGAGCACCTCCAGTTCTCCCTGCCCTACCGCAGCCTCTTCTCGCACGGGCTCACCGCCGACAACCTGCCCTCGCTCGTCGACGCGATGGTCGTGCTGCTGGTGCGGCTGCACCTGGCCGACTTCTACTGGGGCGACGTCTCGCTCTCCAACGTGCTCTTCCGCCGCAGCGCAGGCGGCTTCGCCGCCTACCTCGTCGACGCCGAGACCGGGGAGCTCAAGACGACGCTGTCGGACCGCATGCGCGAGTACGACCTCACGATCGCGACCGAGAACATCTTCGCGGAGCTGCTCGACCTCCAGGCCAGCGACTCGCTCGACCACGAGGTGCCGGCGCACGACATCGTCGAGATGCTGCGCGACCGGTACGACGCGCTGTGGTCCGAACTCACCGCGATCGAGGAGTTCTCGACCCGCGAGATGTGGCGCATCGAGCAGCGCGTCGAGCGGCTCAACGACCTCGGCTTCGACGTCGACGAACTCGACATCGTGACCGACTGGGACGGCGAGCAGGTGCGTATCCAGCCCAAGGTCGTCGACCTCGGCCACCACCGTCGCGAGCTCCAGGCGCTGACCGGGATGAATGTCGAGGACGCCCAGGCACGCCGGATGCTCAACGACATCGCCTCCTTCACCGCGCACCACGACCTCGGCCGCGAAGACCGGTCGCTGGTCGCGAACCGGTGGCTCACCCAGGTCTACGACCCGATTATCGCGATGATCCCGCCCGAGGCCCGGGGCAAGCTCGAGCCGGCCGAGGTCTTCCACGAGATCCTCGTGCACCGCTGGTACCTCTCCGAGCGCGCGGGTCACGAGGTCGACCTGCTCGAGGCCGCGCGCGACTACATCGACACCGTCCTGGTCACCAAGCCCGAGGAGAAGCTCGCGACCGAGCAGGACTAGCGTCCTGTCAGGTCACTGGGCCTACGGACGGCACACCCGGCAGGGCGTCAGGTGGCCGTTGGCCTCGCCGACCGGACGCAGGTCGGCGCGGTGCGAGATCAGCGCGCAGTCGCGGCGGTGCATCGTCGTGCCGTCGCCTGCGGTCACCGGCAGGCCGGACACGTCGACGCCGTCCTCGCGCTGCGTCGCCGAACGGGAGGTCACGTCGGCGAGCACGAGCAGCGTGTCGGCCAGCCGGCGCTGCGACTCCTTCGCGTCGGCAGCCAGCCGGGCCAGCCAGGCGCCGAAGTAGAGGAACCCACCGGTGAAGGTCAGCCCGAGGCCGAGGAGGCCGCCGGAGACCAGGTAGGACAGCTGGTCGTACTGGTACGGCGTGTTCGCGGCGCCGTACCAGCCGAGCACGATGACGACCAGGCCGAGCGGCAGGAGTACGGCGCCCGCCCAGAAGAGCACCAGCTGCAGGAGCTGGTAGTGGTTGTCCTTCAGCGGCGCGGCGCCGGAGCCGCGGCTGGCCGCGCGGGGCAGACCGAGGCTGAGCTGCTCGGCCATGGGGGCCGGCTGGGCCGGCACGGGCTGGTGCATCGCGGTCATCAGGGTGCCTTTCTCAAGTCGGGCAGGCCGCTGTCGAGGCCGTGGGGGCAGGCGCCGGCGCCACCGAGGGCGATCACGCCGGCCCGGCGCAGCCAGGAGCCGCCGACCGCGGCGAGCGCGATGCCGGCGACAAGCAGGGCACCCGGCAGGGAGTAGAGCGGGGGCAGGCCGGAGCCGGTCAGCTGAGCGGCCGGCAGGTCGCCTGTGGCAGCAGGGGCGTTGCCACCGGACGCGGCCGGGCCGGACGCCGACGGGACGCTGCCGGCCGGCGCGGCGCCACCGCCACCGCCACCGCCACCGCTGCCGGCGCCGTCAGTCGGGGTGCCGCCGCTCTCCTCGTCGCCGTCGGCCGGCTCGTCGACCGGCGGCAGCGCGATCCCCTTGACGGTGTCGACCTCGGTCGAGGCGGTGCCGAGGGTGACGACGACCTTCGACGCCAGGCCGGTCACCGCCTGGAGCAGGCCCTTCAGCTCCGGCGGGTCGGCCGGGAAGGCATCGACGAGCTGACCGACCGGAAGTGCGGCCAACTGCCGCTTCAGCGCCTTCGCGTCGATCTCCACCCGGAGACCCGCCACCGCGTTGGTCGCCTTGTCGCCGTCCTGGGTCCGGACGGCGGGCGGGAGGGTGATCGTCACGCCCAGCTGGGCGAGGGCGCCGGTCAGCTCGGGCGGGAGCGCGGGGAGGGGCGTCTGCTGGCCGGCGGCCTCGGCCCCCGCAGGCCCGAGCGCGAAGGTCTGTCCGGCGACCGTCACCCCACCGATCCGCGCCTGGTCGGTGGTCGCGCCCTGCTTGCCGTCGGTGGTGCTGCGGCTGACCGAGTTCACGCCCTCGAGCGTGATCAGGCCGCCGAGCAGGCGGACCTCGCCGAGGGCGGACCGCGCGATGCTGGTGACCGCGGCGTCGTCGGAGGCGGTCCGGCTGGACGACGCGTAGCCCTCGACGTCGACCAGCGCTGCGAGCTCAGGCGGCAAGCCCGGTGGGCCGCTGGGTGCTGGTTGCTCCTCGTCGCTCGGCTTCTCGGTCGGGTCGTCGGCCGGGTCGTCGGCCGCGAGGGTCAGACCGCCGGTGATCGCCTGCCCGAAGTCGGTGAGCAGCCCGCTGCCCAGGGAGAGCGGCAGGCCACCCAGCGGTCCTTCGGCCTCACCCTCCCCGGCCGGCACGCCGTCCTGCACCTCGGCGTCGGGCGAGAAGCCGACCTGCGCGACGGTCGCGCCCTCCTTGGCGCTGGTGCGCATCACCATGCCGGGGAACGGCTCGTCCGCCTCGGTCGCGGTGCCCGACGGCTGGCTCGCATTGACCTGCACGGGATAGCCGTTCTCGCCCAGCTGCGGGGGCAGACCCATCTGTTCGACGAAGGTCTTCAGCCCTTCGCCGACCGGGTCGCCCGGCCACAGCCAGCTCGCCCGGCCCAGCGAGCTGCCCGAATCGGACTCGACGACCGAGTAGCCGAGCGCGAGCTCGAGCTGCGGGGTGGCCGGGATCGGGATGGTCGGCTCGTAGAGCTCGACGGTCACCGGGGCGGCCGTCGCCGACGCCGTGTAGCCGCCGAAGCCGCCTTCGGCCCCAGCTGCGGCCGCAGTGCTCGCCGGCACCGGACCCCCGACGAGCGACACCGCGGTGCCGGCGAGCGCCGCGGCCCCGAGGGAGTAGAAGATCCGTCTCACGCCGCACCTCCGAGGATCAGGTCGTCCATGGTCTCGAGTACCTCTGCTGGTTCGCCGGTGGCCACGATCCGGCCCCCGGTCATCACGGCCGCGTAGTCGGAGACCCGCAGCGCCGTCCGCGCGAACTGCTCGATGCACAGGATCGAGACGCCGCTGCGCGCGATCTGCGCGACCGTCTCGTAGAGCTCGTCGACGATCAGTGGCGCCAGACCCATCGACAGCTCGTCGAGGAGCAGCAGTGCCGGGTCGGAGGCCAGCGCCCGCGACATGGCCAGCATCTGCTGCTCGCCGCCCGACATGGTGCCGGCGAGTTGGAAGCGGCGCTGGTGCAGCCGCGGGAAGTAGGAGTACGCCGTGTCGAGCACCGCGTCGACCGAGACCCCGGCGTACGACATCAGGGTGAGGTTCTCCTCGACGCTCAGGTTGGGGAAGACCGAGCGACCCTCGGGGATGGTGCACAGGCCCAGCCGTGCAAGCTCCTCCGGTGCGGCGCCCTGCACGTGCACGCCGGCGAGGTGGATGTCGCCCGAGGTCGCCTTCTTCTGCCCGCTGACGACCTTGACGAGTGTCGACTTGCCGGCGCCGTTGGGGCCGAGCAGCGCCATCACCGCGCCCTTGGGGACCCGCAGGTCGACGCCGCGCAGCACCTCGATGCGGCCGTACGCCGCGTGCAGCCCCATCACCTCCAGGATCGGGACACTCATCGCACGGCCTCCAACTGCTCAGTGCCGTCGTGGGACTCGTCGTCGGCGTCGGAGTAGCCGAGGTAGGCCTTCTGGACCTCGGTGTTCGCCCGGATCTCGGCGGGCGGGCCGGAGGCGATGACCCGGCCGAAGTCGAGCACGTGGATGTCGTCGCAGACCGTCATCACCAGGTCCATGTCGTGCTCGACCATGAGG
>VFQN01004886.1_pt1 | contig 17081 bp, 24 predicted proteins | sample 3512371 | NCBI WGS metagenome assembly VFQN01 (sample SAMN10412370, study PRJNA504923) | tailings metagenome | isolation source: Replicate 2 from Balatoc abandoned mine | place: Philippines: Itogon, Benguet | collected 2017-08-28 | reverse complement strand
AGGGGATTGGCCGCGAATCCGCGGAGCCCAATCCGCGCGCATGTGAACACGCCCTTACTGCGGTGTCGACGGAAGGTGAACTGTGACGGTTGTTGAGGTGTGCGGCAGCCAATCCGTTACATGCCTTTAGAGCGAATACGCGCTCCACTGACCAGTCGGTGCCTGGTCCGTATGCAATCCTTCCCCTGTGAGCTACAAGACGCACGTCACGGTCCGCCCCCATACCGTATGCTCGCCGCACAACCTGAACTGTTGGTACGCTGTGCATGACGGTCGCAAACACAAATCTAGCTACCAGTTTCCACACCAAGCGCCACTGCATTATGCCATGCAGTTGCGACGCTACCACCAAACAGTCATGTCAATGGATATAAGCCAAAGGGAGGGGCTCCTGCCGTGGAGCCTATCTCCGTGAGGGTGGGACTGCAATCGCACACTGTCCACCCATCAACTCCAGACCCCCCGCCCCCACTTGTCACTTTCCTTGTCCCCAAACCGAGGATTTCCTCCTCATCACACGTGAATCCCCTGCACAAGCAATACCACCGCACCCGGTCCATCGCGCCCCCGTCGCCCGCCGTGGGTCACCTGGGGCACGTGATACACCAATCTGCTGTTCTGATTGCACATACTGTTGCCGCTTCTGTCGATGTGCTGCTGTGTGGCACGGCAGCCAGCCCACCGTCCAATCCCCAGCCGCCGGGGCATTAACCGAGCGCAGCACGCACCCCGCTACGCTGAGCCACATGCCGTGTCACCCGGCCCCGCTCCACCTCGTCCCGCCATGTGCCACTCCGCCACGCTCGGCCCTTCCACCCTCTAGCGGTACAGCGCCTCGTGGCGCAGGTTGGTGGCGATCTCCGTCTCCCAGCGGTCGCCGTTCTCCAGCAGCTTCTGCTTGTCGTACAGCAGCTCCTGCGGTACGGCACACACGATGCAAAATAAGTATTTATTCGGCATAGGGAACGCACTCTCGGCGATCATGGCACCTCTCTCCATGTCGGGGACACCCTGATCCCAAACTCGAGCCCTTGCTACCCTATCTTCACAAGACCCTTCCCACCCCGTCCACTGCACGGTGAAGTTTCCGCCCCAGCCGAGTTGGACCCCCACCTCGCGCGTCTCTGTTGAGAACTCGAAGTTGGGTCCCTCCACGATGGCGTCCACGGGGCAGGCCTCCTGGCAGAAGCCGCAGTAGATGCACTTGGTCATGTCGATGTCGTACCTGCAGGGGGCGGATTGGGGTACGGTAGCCGCAGAGCGGGAAAGGCGGGGGGGCAACGGGGTTGGGCGAGGACGGGGGGAGGTAAACATCAGTCTAGCTGCCATGCAGCCAGCGCGGGCCACGCGCACTAGTCCCCAGTCCCACCCTGGCCCCCTCATGCCACACGTAGTCCACATGTCGGTCCACCAGCAGAGCACATCCCCGACATCCCGACATCCGGTACATGTGTCGAGGGTGCCTTGCCCCATGCGTCCGGACACACGCCAGCAAAGCCTGGCACAAGCTAACGGCTTCCGTTCTTACGCGCTCCTGCCCCAGCGCCCGCGATGCCGTAATACGCTGCATTATGTCAGTCAAGACCCACATCCCCCTCCCCACCAACACCTGCCACTAGCTACCGCTCCCCGCAGGACCTGCTGGTTTCCGCCCCTGTAACGTTGCCGCTCTGCGGCCGGCTGCCCCCCACCGCTGCCCCACCTGGTGGTCCTGCGGCTGCCGTCCTCGCGCTCCTCAGCCTCAATGGTGATGGCCTGGGCGGGGCAGATCTGTGCGGGAGGGGCGGGGAAAGGTGCAATGAGTCCGGAGGCGCAGGCTGCGCACCAGTACTCCGTCATGCAGAACAATTTGCGCGGGGGGCGGGCGGCCTAGCAGTCATTCCAGGCCCCAGCTCCTTGGCACAATCTCAAGCGGCACAATCTCAAGCGGCACAATCTCTCCAGCAAAGCACGCAACCGCAGGTGTCCAAGCGCGCGGCGGCAGGGACCAGAGACCCAGGCGCCTGGTGCCGTTAGCCCATCGCTCTTTTAGCTTCCACACTCCCGCCCCGCGGTGAGGAACAAAGCCTCATGCTGCCCCTGGTCGTTCTGTTGCACGTCCAGCTCCCCAAACCCAAGTGCCGTCACGCCTCTGCCCCATGCATCGCCTCGCACAGCTTGCACACAAGCCCCCGGTCCCAACCGCACCGCTACCACCCCACGTTCAGCAATACTACCCTAAACGCGCATACTAGTTCCCAGACCCGTCACGCCTCCGCCCCGCTACGGCACCCACCGCCTCGCACAGCTTGCACGCGATGCAGCGCTCCTCCCCCGTGGGGTAGCGCCGCAGCGCGTGCTCCCCGCGGAAGCGGGGCGACACCTGCCCCTTCTCGAACGGGTACATGATCTGGTTGGGGAGGGGAGGGGGCCGGCCAGACGGGCACAATGCTGAGACGCGTGCTGCGAGCTGGGACACTACGCGGCAAGCAACGGGTTCGAGGTGCGGACACGGCACCGGGCAATCCTCAGGTGTGTGGCCGCCCATATGCGGTAAGTTAAGCAATACAATTGAACTCTGCTTTGCCGGTCAGCAGGGCATGCAGCAGGTGCAGTCCCTGGCAAGTTGAGCGCTCGATGTCAGTGAACGCCATGGGCTCATGGACGAAAGGAGCTCATTCCCAGCAGGCACCGGCTGCAACCCAGAGAGGACCCGTATCTTCCTCTAGTATTGTCCTGTGATGCCGTCTATACGCACTCTGAGCTCGCCCGTGCAACAGCAGTTGGGGGGGAGAGGGAACCGCTGGGGCTCCCCCTCGCCCTCCATTCCTGCCACCCGTGCAGCCCCCCTGCCCACCCCCAACCTCCGCAGCAGCACCCACCGTGACCTTCTTGTCGAAGAAGGCACCCAGGGTGTAGGACATGCCACGCCAGATGTCGGTCAACAGCAGCATGGACGCGGAGTCGTCGAGCACTGCGCACACGGGGCAGCACCAACAAGCCGGGCCGGTAAGCTCGACGGCCGGCTGAGAGGGCAGCTGCTGCTGCCCGGTTGCTGCTAGCTCCATGGACTGCTGCTGCTGCTGTTGCTGGCTTACCCTCTGCGAGGTTCTTCGGCGTGCGCTTGAAGGTCGGGTCGTTCTCCCAGTCACTCGCGTACCGCTGACGCTCAACTGCGACATGGTATGGTTTCCTCGTTTATCGTGTGTCTGATGGAAAACCATGCATTACGTGAGAGCCTCAGGGCGAAGGACCTACTCTGCTTCCATGCTCCCGACTCTCCAGGGCGACGCTCTGTGCCCATGCACCGAACGAACTCCGTCATAGCCCCACATGTAGGCGCTGCCCATGTGGTAAGCAGGTGCTGCGCAGCGCGGCGCACTAGCGGCATGGTTCTCGTGTTGATGCGAGGTTTCGTGCAGGTTTGCGGCCTACTCCAGCCGCAGGGAATGTGTTACTGGGCGGCTATCTCGATTTCAAGCTCTGCGGGAGTCCGTAATACGCCGAGCAAATGCTGGCGAATAACCGAACAACCACCCCGAGCAACCACGTTGTCTATTGCCATGCTCTGCCGTCCCTATCCCTTACGTGGCACACCTCTGTTTCGATTAGAAAGCACGCACCATGCGCGGACAACTAGCACACCGGTTCCTTACAGGTTTCGTCCGCCCTAGCTCGGAACTGGCCTGTTTAGCGCGGGGCCCGCCGTGTGCACCTTCAACATCATACTCAGTTTTAGAGGAACACTCAACGCAATGTACACAAGGGCGACAGCCAGCTGCACCAGCAGCGCCCGGAGCGTGCCGGCTCCCGGCCCACCGGCCCTGGCCCCAGCACCAAAGCTTCCGGAGCATTCAGGGCTTTGCGCGGATAGCGGAGACAGAGTCGGGCATGACTAAGCTGAGCGGGTATTACTCGGGAGGGTTCTACATCAACAACGTGCAGGTACGTGCTGCTGCAGCCAGCGGTGGTGGGGCGTTGTCCTGGGGGCAAGGGGGCAAGCAGGGCCCGCGGACTAGCGTACGTCCTGGAAGAGGAGCCTGGAGGCACACTCCCCTTGTCCAAGTACAGTCGCTTGAGCCCCCGGTAACCACGGCTACGCCAACGGCTGCGGACGGTCGCATGAGTTTCTGGAAACCACGGCTACGCCAACGGCAGCGGAAGCTACGAGCGCACTCACCCACTGGACGCTGTTTGAGCAGGCCCACTGGCCGCGCCGCACACCGTCTGACTCAGCAAACCCGAAAGCCTCCCGCCGTGCCCCCCCACCCACCCACCCACCCCCCCCAATCCTTCCCCGCCCCCATCCTCTCCCCTTGCTCCGGAACCCCTCCACACGCAGCAGGTTCCCGGCTCCGTGCTGTGCTCTCACGACATGTTCCTCATGTGGCGCCCCCGCCGCATGGCCGAGGTCACCCCCGAGAGCCTCACCTTCCTGGAGGTCATCCGGCCCGCGCCAGAGGTGCTCGTACTCGGCTGCGGATCTGCCGTACAGCCGCTGCCGCCTGCCGTACGCGAGTACCTGACTAAGCTTGACGTAAAGGTGGAGCTGTTGGACTCCCGCAACGCCACGGGGTACTTCAACGTGCTCAACGACGAGGGGCGGGCGGTGGTGGGCGCGCTGCTTGTGTGGGACCCGGATGCGCGTGTGCCGGAGGTGATGCCGGAGCAGCAGGAGCCCATGTGGGAACGGCCGGGGCTGCTGCAGCGGAGCGGGACGGTGTGAGGCAGGAGGTGGAGCCGCAGAGCGGCAGAGTGCAGCGGGCACGGAGGCTTGAGTAGTGCTCGCGGAGAGTGGTGTGAGGGAGGGAGCGGGGGCGCGGGACCGGCGAGCGGGTTAGGCCGCTTCGGGTGGAGAGAGTGAAGGGGAGGTAGTAGGGAGCGAGCGAGCGGAGAGGTGTGTGTGAGCTGGTGGTGGCCTGGGCGGTGGCAGCAGGGAGGAGAGAGTGGCGGGCGTGGCGTTGGTCGTGGACGGGGTGCAGGGCTGAGCGAAGCCCAGCGAGGCAGACAGGGTGAGGGGCGGTAGGCTAGCAGGCTGGTTGGCAGGTGCAGGGGACCGACAACCAGGCTGGAAGCTACCTCAGCACGTACGGAGTGCGCCGCGCGCTAATGCACGAGCCGGCCGGTGATGGCGGCTGCCACGTGCCACACTGTGCTGCTGCGTGCAGTGGCTGGGTGCGCTTGGCACGGAGTCATGCAGCGGTGTAGCGTGCGGCAAAGGGCGGGCTTGCGTGGCGCCGTTCCCACAATGCCGAAAGTGGCAACAGCACGCACGTGTGTGCCTTTTCGGCCCCAAGCAATCCGCCATCCCATGTTGACCTCAGAGGACCCCTGGTTGACCTATTTAATCATGCAGGTACAGCCATCGGGTTCCCAAAGAAGCGAGGCTGTACATGATATCGTGTGGTTTCAGCTTTACACGGCAGGCGCGCAGGCCCGCGCACACCACACGGCACTCCACAGGGCACACCAGTGCCCTGGCCAGCAGCCCACGACCTCCTTGCAAGGCAACCCACCGGTCGCCCACCAGCGGCATCCTAGCTGCCCCACCTTGACACCAGGCTGCGTGGCACCTCCACATGCAGGCGGCATTTGTCCTGTCCAACTCAGAGCTCGCGCGCAGAAGCCCGTTACACTACAACAGATATCGTCTCTGTCGTTGCAGCAGGATGCGGCTCGCAGGCTGCATCGCCAGGGCACAACGAAACACGCAGCAGCACAGGACCGTGCGAAGCACCATTCCACCGACCAGCGCACCGTACTGGAAACCCATGGACAGGATACATCAGGACCTATCAGGACCACACAAGTCAAGCACGAGGCGCCCGCGTGTGATGCACCAGCCTCGGAGTGCAGGCTCAAGATACGGCACTCAATATGGTACAGCGTTCACAGCGTATGGCTACATGTACTACGATGCACAGTATCCGGTGCACCAACCCGCCAAGCTGCAGTCAGTCAGGTCCGGTGCGACTTTGCCAGCGCACCCCTTGCCAGCGCTGACCCGTGGGTCACCAAACCTTCATATGCGCCGTACAAGTGTACGGAATCACCGCTACAGGACGGCGAGGTAGGGGGAGCCCCTGCCAGGCACCCCGTTCACGCAACAACATCAACCCCAGACCAAGTTCCGCTCTACAACGGCACGGCTTTCGTTTACACAGCCCAGTATACACCCCAGGGTTACGAGACCAGTCACTCCCGCCGAGGACATACCATCAAGCCGTGCAGCAGTGCAGTGCAGAGAAGCCGCCACCATTTTCCGACACCTGCCGACACGGTAGCCGTACAGGACAGGCCACCCGCACACCCTCCTGGACCCCTTGCCCCACCCCCTGTGATCCATGCCCTCCTGCTCGTCCATACTGGTACAGACCAGCACAACTTCTGTACACCCCCATGAACAGGACGGGTATAAGGATCAGCCGCACCTGTATCAGCCGCTCACTCTCACCCCGGCGCACGCACGTGCCTTTTCACGCGCTCCTACCGCCTGTACAAGACCACACCATTACGCACCCCCCGCACCCCCTAGCGTTGCGACCCCCGCCGCAACCACCAACGCTGAGGTCACCAACACGCTGCCCACACGCCTCACCGCTACACCACCTACGTTGCTCACGACTGCACCACATGTACACGCACGGGACCAGCCACTACTGTGCTGCTCACCTCGCCCGCCCCTGCCCCCACGGCACGCTGCCGCGGCGCCCCCCGCCCCCTCCCATGCACCCCCACCACCTTCTTTCAACTCCCCCAGCACCCCTCACCAACCACCCTGCTCTCTCCCACTCCCCTCTCGCTTGACACCCCTCCACCGCAACCCCACCATCCTTCACTCCGCCAGACCGGCATGCGCCGTCGGCTGCCCCCACGGAGTCCCCTGCTCCGCCACACCCACCCCCACGCCCCGGGCCTCCTCCACCGCCCCCTGCTGCCCCCTGCCTCCCTGCACCCCCAGCGCCGCCACCTCCTCGAGCAGCCGCCGGATGACGTTCTTGCCGCGGAACAGGTTGGTGCGGCGGATGCGCTCGTTGGCCAGGTGGCAGTTGTCTGAGGACTGGCCCATGGGCACCATGATGGCGGGGGCCGCCAGCATCGCCTCCAGGTGGGAGGCCACGGGCATGGTGCCGCCTGGGGGCAGGAAGGGTGTGTGTTGGGGAGGTGTGGGAATCAGGAGTGTGCGTACAAAGGGATTGGCGTGGGCGTCACGGCGCAAGGTGAGTGTGGCAGTTGCGACTGCGGCCGCGATCAAGCGCCCAGTCAGGGGGCACGCAACCGCAAGGCCGAGACCTGGGACTTTGTGGTACGGGTGCTAGCGCTCTCAATCGTGCTTGTTACACCTGAGTTTGCCAGCACGCTGTGGCCCTAGTCGTCCCCGTTCCCTCGCCCCCGCCCCCGCGCCTCACCCTCGCGCACGTAGAGTGGGTGCACGCCCCACTCCTTGAACACCGCCGCCTCCGCCCTCGCCAGCCAGGGGCTCCCCCGCCGCTTCTCCCACCAGTTGCCGCGCGCCTCCACGTGCAGCTCGATGGAGTTGGAGGAGCCCAGCGAGCGGAACGCGTCGTGCAGGTGCTTCCTGCAGGTGGTCGGGTAAAATGGGGCAGGGTGTCAAGGTATCTGGGGGTATCGCGTGAACATGTGGTGTTCGGCGTACCGCGGTATGTGGGTGGTTGGCACAGAGCCACTGGTGTACATCAACGTCCGCGGTGGCTCAACCTACCAACCGTTTGGAACCAAGCACTGAACCGCCCCATACCTGCATCAGGGCCCGCTGGCTCGACCTCCAAAACACCGCCCCCTTGCCCCGCACGCCCCCTCTCCCACCTGAGGCACGTCACCAGCTTGTCGGCGTCTTGGTTGGGCACGAAGCGCACACTCATCTTGCCCTGCGCCGCCTTGGGGATGACGGAGAAGCGGGTGGGGCCGAACCTGGGGGCGGGGGGCGGAGGTACGGGGCGGGGTCAGCGTCAATTTTAGTGTCCGGGCAGAGGCAAACACCGTCCACGTACAGCTGGTGCCTCCGAGGGGCACTGCAGCTGGCACGGCTTTTGGGACCAGCGCCCCAGACGAGCGTACGGTACTCTTTTCGTCAGTTGTGTGCCCCTCCCTCATGCGCCGCCTTTGCCCGCCACACCTGTAGCAGGTTGCTGCCGACGCGTCCGCCGCCCCGCTGCCTCCCCCCGGCCGCATATCCACCACCGACAGGGAGGGGGTGCACCAGCGGGTCACCAGCAGCGAGCGCTTGTCGGGCGGAGCCGTCAGCGCGGGCACGCCCAGGGCGGCCTGTGGTGGTGCGTTGGTGGAGGCGGAGGTGGAAGCGGGGGTAGAGATGGGAGTGGGTTGGAGGTTGAGGGGAGGGGCGAGCAGGGGTTGGAGTTTGGCCGAGACCGGGAGTTTGGCGGGTCAGGAGGCATGAGGGAGGGCGTGCACGTGGTGGACAAAGCTTGGGGCATTTCAAGAGGTGGACAGGCACGTGTCGTCGTGCCGTGCACCATGCAAGTCCTGTGGGGCCCGTCGAGTGCATCCCTGCCGCCCGCCCATTCCGACGCGGCCCCTCCTGCCCACCTGGTACCCCTCCAGGCTGAACTCCTCGCTGTGCTGCAGGGAGGACCACGCCAGGTCGATGAGGCCGGGCTCCACGTCGTCGTAGAAGCCGGGGACCTGGGGTAGGAAGGTGGCGGAAGATGCGGAAAGGCCCCGTTGGGGATGACGGAAAGTGGAGAAGGGGAGGACTGGAGGGAGGTTCGCGCGCAGCGCAGTCCCAACAGCACAAGGCACCCCAGCAGAGGCACCAGCAGGCCCCCCACAGAGCCGCCAACGGAACCCACGCAAGGCCATGTGCGATGCAGGTGCTGTACCTGCCCGTGCCCTCTTGTCCTACACCCATGCCGCCCTCTGATGCCTAGGACAACCCCCTCCCCACTACCTGGATCCGGCCTCCCTCTGCCCGGCTGCCTGCTACCCCGGCGCCACCCCTCACTCCCTGCCCCAAGCTGCTTTCCACCCCTCCCTCCCTCCCTCCCACCTCCCTGCCCGCCCCCGCTCACCTGCACCCTGCCCCCCGGCCCCACCAGGGTGGCCATGACCCGCAGCAGGTCCACCATGGGCTCGGAGAACACGCCGCCGTCGTTGCCGCTGTGCAGGTCGCGCTCGGGGCCGGTGATCTGCGCGTGGGGGTGAGGGTGAGGGTGGGGGTGGGAATGGGGTGGTGTAACGTGTCAAGGAGTTGCATTACGAGGTCACGCCTAGACGAACAGAAAGTCTGCGGGGTGGAGTGGATAGGGTACAGGGGTGGCATGGTGCAGCAGATAAGCCGATGAGGGCAACCAGCAGCGCTGCAACGCTACCCCACTCTACTACCAACCCACCCACTGCCTCAGAATCCCCAGCCCAAGCACACCCCTGACCCACCTGCAGCGTCAGCGACAGCATGCCCCGCATGCCGTACGTGAGGCACGGCACGTTCTCGCCCACCCACAGCGTGTTGGAGATGATGATCAGCTCCGTGCCCTCGAAGAACCTGAGGCAGGGCCGGGGCAACAGGGAGCACCGAGTAGGAAGGTCAGGCAAGGGGCAAGGGGCAAGGGGCAAGGGACAACGGACATGGCCTGAGAGCAAGCCATCACAGGTGTGCTGTTCCGCTGCGCACTGCAATGGCGCACACCGAGCACGCACGGCACATGCCACCAGCAAAATGCAGATGCCCGTCGCACACATTGCACAAGCTCCGACACCATCCGTAGCACCAGAGGCCCGCCACGCCCCCAGGCTCCTCCCCCTGCGCCCCCGGCCCTCGCGCCTTCGTTGCAGCCCCCCACCCCCTCCCCACCTGGGGTTCTGCTGCACCGCCTGCGTGAAGCCCCGCGAGCCGTTCTCCTCCTCCCCCTCGAACACGAACGCCACGTTGACGGGCAGGCGGCCCTTGTTGCAGCCGCCGCCGCCGGCGCCGCCCCCGTCCACGCACCCGTCCGCCGCGGTGCCGCCGCCGCACGCGTTCATCAGCTCCCGCACCGCCCAGATGAACGCCAGGATGGGACCCTGGGTATGGGTGAGGACGTGCGCGCGCATGTGTAAAGAGGTGGCGCGGGCTAACCAGCGCAGGTGGGAGAACGCTTGCGCCCAACGCCACTACAGCGTAACATGCGTTTCGAACACAAGGCGATAGGGCAAGATGCAGAGGTGCCGTACGCCGTACCTTGTTGTCGGACACGCCCCTGCCGTACAGGTACTCGTTGACCGAATTGAGCTCGAAGGGGTTGGTGGCCCAGTCGGGCTCCGCGGCCGGCTGCACGTCGTAGTGACCTGGACAGGTGGTGATCGATTACAAGGCAGGCTGTGGTTGAATCATGTCCAGGTGCTTGCATGGGGGGTGGGGTGGGCTGCCTCTTGAGGCTAAGTGGTTTGCTGGAGGCTCGGTGCGCCAGTGCGTGGCACAGGTAGAGGCCTTGCCAAGGGCTTTGCCAAAATGTGCGCCAGGCTTGCTATGTGCTGATACGAGGGCAACAGCTAGCCTCACCATAGAAGGTGACTGTGGGCCTGTCGGGGTTGTACCCCAGGCGGCCCAGCACAACGGGGTTCTTATCCTCGTACACCTAGGAGGCGGGAAAGGGGGGGGGGGGCGGTTACTCACGGCTCGAGCACAGCATGTAAGCTGAGCTGAACCGGTACGCTTGCTTGAGGATGGCCTGTGGCCAGGTGGCCCCTTGGCAGGGTGCAGGGCAGGTGCGGGGGATGCCCAACAGCGCACGCCGCAAGACTGCAGCCTGAGGAGCAGGCGCGACCGGGCACAGAGGGCCTTAGAGCTCCAAACCAGTGCCTGCCAGAGGCATTTACAACACAAAGCCTCCATACCATCCCAACCCACATCCACCTGCGCCACCTTCAAGCCGCCCCCAGTCCCTCCACACCCCACACTCGCATGCACACCAGCACCACCTGGTACACACGCTTGGGGCTCGTCCTCTTGCCTTGAGGCCCTTCGTGGGCCTCCGTGCTGTGAGCGGCTCTGCGGAGCGGCGTAGCAGTGTAAACCTGTAATACACCCACCTGCACCACCTTGACGTCCGCCCCCAGCCCCTCCAGCATCTTGGCCAGGAAGCGCGCGCCCTTGAGGCAGTCGTCGCGGTGGCGGGGCGACACGGACACCTGCAGGGGGCGCCGCAGGAAGCGAAGGAGCAGAATCAGGGAAAAAGCGAATACCTGCACGCCAAGCGGGACACCTCCAGAGGGTAGTGCAATGGTGGTGATGGGGGTTGGAAGGATGGGCGGGACGGGGTGCAAATGTGGGCCCACAACGGATGGCAGCAACGCAGCTACCCGAGCTCATGTTGAACAGGAGGGCGTGGGGGTCCCCGCGCCCGTACACAGTGAATCCTGTAGGAGTAGCGAGACTGCCTAACCCACCGTCTGTATGCGCACGAACTCCCTCAGCGCCGCCTCCAGCTGCTGGTCGCTGGTGCTACACCAGCCGCCCAGCCCGAGCGCGCCTAACCCACGCGGCAGCGGCAGCTGCACGCTCGGCGGCGCCGTCGCCGTCAGCGCCGCCGCCGCTGCCAGGTTCCCCAGCACGCCCGACGGCCCCGCCAGCGGGCTCCGCTGACCGTGCACATGCACCGGCACCAGCGAAGTGCTGACGGCGGCGGCCGGGCTGACGGCGCCGCAAGGCAGCGCCGCAGCTGCCATCGCGAACGGATCTGCGAACGCGCCGCCGCTGCTCGTCCCGTTCTGGCCGGTGGCAGTTGGCTGGCCGTCCAACGACGCCCGGGGGCTCCTGCCCCGCGCACAGGCGTAGGCGGCGCGGACGAGGCTGGCGGCGGCGTCGGACATGGTCGGCTGTGCCCCCTGCTGCTGGTGCTGGTGCTGGTCTGCTTGCTTCTGGTCCGCCGCGCCGGCGTTCTCCGCGCCGTCGTGGCTGGTGGCGGACCCACCACCCCCCGCCAAGTGCGCCAGGGAGGGTGACGCCTGCATCCCCTTACGGCCCTCGTCACCGTTTGCACCGTCGTCCTTATGTCCTTGTTCCTGCCCCACAGCGGTCGCACCGCCGTCAGCGACACCCACCGCCCCCGTCACCTCTGCCGGCGTGTTTGACGGTGTGTGGACGCCGCCGTTGACGTTCGTACTCACGCCCGCCGCCGACGACGCGGCCCTGCCGCTGGCGGGGCCGCCACCGCAGCTGCCGTCCGCTTCCGCCGCCAATGTCTCCGCCGCCGCGCACGCCGTCAGCAGCGCCAGGGCGTCCTGCACGCTGCCGCCGCGGCCGCCGATGGCCGACGACGCCACCTCCAGCGCCTGGCCAACCGCCGCCGCCTGCACGCCGTGTACGACACAGCCGCACGCCGCCTCCAGCGCCGCCTCCGCCGCCAGCATCTCGGCACAGCACCTCTGTGGCGACGCGCAGATGGAAGCAACAGTCAGCGCATACACCACGTGGCGCTCCTCATTGGCACCCACCCACGTCGGGTCATGCACAAGGCTTGCAACAAGCGGACCCCTCGAGCGCCACACATCCACACCTGTACGACAGCTGCGTGTACGTCCTCGATGTGCCACATCCGTACTTCGCCGTCGCCGTAGCCCGCCGCCGCCAGCTCGGTGGTGAGCGCGGCGCAGAAGGCGCCAGGCACCACGGGCACCAGGGGCGGCGTGAGGGGCCGGCCGGGCCCGGCGGAGGCGGAGGCCGGCAGGGTGAGGATGCACAGCGGGGCCCAGCTGGTGGACCTGTGTCAGGGGCAAAGCCATGGGGGCACACGCCTGACGTTGAGGAGGCATGCAGGTGTGCAGGGCTGTTGTCACCAGTCTGCGTGACGGCACACCATGAACTGCAATATCGCACAGCAACATCTACCACAGCTGTCCAAAGCCCAGCCCGCACAACCACACTGCGCCACACTCCACTCCCACCCACCACAGCCGCACGGTGCCGTCCGCTGACGACGACGCCACCACCGTTGAGGCCATGGCCACACTGCGGCCGCCGGGTGTCACCGCGCCGCCGCCGTCAGCGCCACCCCCGGCCCCAGCACCACCACCGCTGGTGCCGTGCTGCAACCCGTTCGACACTGAGCCGATGGACGCCCGCTGCGCCGCGGTCTGTGCGCCCGGCGCGCCTGCTGCTGCTGTGGAGGAGGCGGGGTGCGTGGCGCAGGGTCCGGGCACGCGGGTGCGCAGGGTGACGGCGGACAGGCCAGTGACGTCGTCCTTGTGGCCGGTGAGTGTGCGGCGGCACATCATGTCCATCTCCAGGTCCCACACCCTGTGGAGCAAGGGAAGCAGCGGCGAAGGGGACAAGCCGTGTGTTAGCGCACGCACGCTACGGTACGGTACGGTACGGTACGGTACGGTACGGTACGGTACGGTACGGTACGGTATGCGCCCATGTCCATTCCAAGATACCCCGTAATGAGCATTTGTAGCAGTGGGTCAGCAGGCTTGGTGCGTGCCGCGGAAAGCACGAGTGGCACGCAGATGCGGCCGCAAAGACCTTGAAAGGATCGTCTCCGAGCACTTTCGCACCACCCCATGGCTTCCGGCTATGAATCCGCAGTGCCGCTGATCACCCCTTGCTAGGCCACTGTCCCCTACCTGATGGTGTTGTCCCTCGCCCCGCTGAGCAGCAGGCCGCCTCCCAGCCCCAGCACGCACAGCACGCTGCCGCGGTGGCCGCGCAGCACGCCCACCAGCCGCAGCGACACCGCGTCCCACACGCGCACCGAGGCGTCGCCTGCATGGCACAGCACAACAACAAGGAATTGCACATGCCTCGGAAACGGGCGCGATCAGGGCTCGCCAAGTCTGCGCACTGCAAGTGGTCAAGTGTACAAGCCTGCAGGGCTTCCCTGAAGAATGCAATCGGAGCAAAGCTCGGCGGATCTGGGTGAACCAATGCCTCCCCGCCGCCACCCACCTCCTGCCGTGCACAGGTAACGCCCGCACAGCGTCAGCGCGTTGACGGGCCCCACGTGGCCCCCGTCCGCCGGCGTCACCGCCACCGGCGTCAGGTCCGTCAGCGCGTGGTCTGCCTCGTCCGGAGCCGTCACCACGCGGTGCAGCCGCGGCGGCGCCGCCGCCGGCGACGTCGCCGCCGGCGGGCGGAAGAACGGCGACGTTGGCGTCGCCGCCACGCTGGATGCGCTCTGGCGGGGCGACGGCGGCGCGCCGCCGAGGAAGGGCCTGGCGGCGGCGGCGGCGGCGGGGCCGGGAGAGGGCGGTACGGAGGTGACGGCGGCGGCGGTGGAGGGGTGGTCCGGCAGCGCCTCGCCGGCGGCGACGGCGAGGAGGTGCTGCTCGTCCAGGGAGAAGACCTTGACTGTGGAGTCCTGGCAGCCAACGTACAGCAGCGTTAACCCACGGTTGGGTTGCGACTGGGCGCTGGTGCCGCCGTTGGCGTTGGTGTGGGGCGAGGGCAGGGGCGACGGCCCATTGGACGCGCCGGCGGCGGGCGCGGAGTTCCGCTCCAGCAGCGCGGCGACACGGGCGGCGGCGGGGCCGGCGTCAGGGGAGCCCACCGACGCCAGCACGCCGAGGCCCTCCGCCAGGCTGACGGAGTAGTTGTGCTCCGACGGCAGCGCGACGGCGCCGCCGCCGGCCTCCAGGGAGTAGCGCCGCCGCCAGAGCGTCACGTCGTCGGAGCCGTCGCCGGTGGCGGAGCTACGCGCGCTGCCGCCGCCGTCGGCGGAGTCACCGGCGAGGGAGGGCTTTCGAGACGGCGGCTGAAGGGGCTGTTGCTGCTGCCGCTGCGCGTCGGGGTGTGTGATGGAATCTGTGTCGCGGATGCCCCCCAGCACCTCGATGCAGCGAATGACACCGCAGCTGTCGTGCAGCTTGACCACCTGCGGACAGGACCGTGCATGCATTGTAAGTGCCGCAGGTCACCACGGCACGTCAGATCATAGTGGGAGGCGGGTAGCCTACACAAGGCGAGGATTGGGCGTTCCACGGCACCCCGGAGGCCACCAGTACCGGCGCCGGTAGGCCCCATCACAGATGCAGCCAGCTTCCACAGCGCAACAATCCCCTTGCCTCCGTGACACTGGTGGTCACATGTTGAGTACAATCGGCCCGGTACTCCGCCAGCCGCGCAGCGCTTCAACGAAAACCCCTTTCCCGGTTGCAAGCCAGCCTCTTTCCCAACTCCCAACCTTTCCCACACCCAGCCCGGCCCTTGCCTTGAGCAGCTTGAAGTGCTGCACGTCCCACACGCGGATCTTGCGGCCGCTGGCTGCCAGCAGCAGCCGCCCCTGCGCCCGCAGCTTCATGGCGATGACGGGCTTCTTGGGGCCCACCAGCGAGGCGATGCAGCTGTTGTCAGCCAGGCTCCACACCTGCGGGATGCACGTGGTGAGGGCGCGGTGCGTCATTGCACTGCAGCTGCGGTCATGCCAATGCATGTCACGAGCCACCGAACCCGTCCCACCTCACATCCCGCTGGTTGCTGCGGGCTCAACGCCTTGGCTTCCACTTGTCAACGCCAACCCCCCAAAAAATGGCGGCTGACGTCATTACGTCATTACGTCATTACCTCATAGCCCTATCGCCCAACGACACCCCAGGCCCCACCCCACCTTGACGCTGCAGTCTATGGACGAGGTGTACAGGCGCCGCGTGTGGGGGCAGGTGAGCATGACCACCACCGGCGCCGAGTGGCCCACCAGCCGCATGAACTCGTGCGAGTCGCCGCCGCTGTCCGCGCCCGCCAGCGGCGCCTCTGCACGCCAACATCAACACCACAGCAGTCAGGTAGCCATTGTTGCCATTGCAGCCAAGCAGTTCCCAGCACCTGTTCACTGGGCAAGTATTGCCTAGCCACACAATACCCTGCCAAAGCTGTTGGCACCGGACGAGGGCAACAGCACAAAACTATGAGTGCCGATGCACTCCAGACAGGCATACAGTGCTGGCCGCGTTTAGTCATTGCTGTGCTATCGGCACCACCATCGCAGCAAGGACGAACGCCGTCGGTCAGGCGCCGAGGTCTGGCAGCGCACAAGGTCAGCGGCAACCGCACCGGGACACGGACACCGCACGCTTAGCGCAACGCCCCTTCCCTCCCCCGCAGTGAGTGGTGCGCCTTGCCCTTGCCCCACCTAGGCCCGCCGACCCGGCCCTTGACGCGTCCTGCGGCAGCTGACCCGTGCCGCCCGCCCCCATGGCACCGCTGGTCCCGCCTTCCAACAGGGCGCCGCCGCCGGAGAAGCTGCCAGGACGCACGGCTGCGTGGGTGGGGGATGCAAGATGCACGAGCAAGGGCGGTGCAAGTGGGGTGGGCGTACGGAGGGCGCCTTCTGTCACGAGCGAGGGCGAGGGCGGTGCAATCGGCAGGTGAGCAATGGGAGCTCCTTCACACACCGCAGCGGCAGCAGCCCTGGTGGGGCACCTGCCACAAGGGTCCCCAGCAAACGTGCGAGGGAAACCGGGCTGGGTGCTCCTGGCTTGGCAGGCGCCAGAAACGGGGACGGTGCCGTCCGTGCGGGTGATGTGGGATAGGGCAGAGTTCCGGACCATAAGACGCGTGACATAGAAAGGGTGCAACGCGCGCCGTTATGGTCCGTGGTCCCTGGCTGCCCAACGCAATGGGTGTGCCGAGGTCCTTCACATCTGCAGCAGCCGCCGTCAGCCCCCAGCCCCCAAGCCCAACTCACAGTTGGTCATCAAGCCAGACGGCCCCCGCTCCAGCATGCTGTCCCCTCCGCCCGGCAGACTGACGATGCTGGCCGCCCCTCCTCCTCCGCCACCAAGCCCCGCCGCCCCCATCAGCCCCATCAGGCCCCCCGTGGGCCTCCGGGCCGTGAAGGCACGGCTCTTGGCCGTACGCCCCCTGCTCAGCGCCTCCAGGCACAGGCACACGTCCCTCTGTGGGTCCACGTGCAACCCGCCCACGCCCACACCCGGGTTCAGGGCCACCACCACCACGTGCCCTTGCCCCTGGTTGGTGGTTGTGACCGTTGTGGGCAGGCCGCCGGATGACCGGCGAGTGACGGGCACGAGCGCGGACACGGCGGTGGAGGGGGGAGAGGAGGCGGCGGGGGCGCCGCCGCCGGAGGGGCGGCCGCCGGCGGCGGCGGCGGCGATGGGGGCGGGGAGGGAGGAGGGTGGGGGTGGCG
>VFQN01004885.1_pt1 | contig 17087 bp, 16 predicted proteins | sample 3512371 | NCBI WGS metagenome assembly VFQN01 (sample SAMN10412370, study PRJNA504923) | tailings metagenome | isolation source: Replicate 2 from Balatoc abandoned mine | place: Philippines: Itogon, Benguet | collected 2017-08-28 | reverse complement strand
TGGGTCCGCGATGCGGGCTTCACCGTCTATATGCCGCATATCTTCGGGAAGGACGGCGCGGTGCCGCGCATGCCGGGCGCATTGTTCACGATGATCGGCGGGTGCATCAGCCGCCAGTTCCGCGCTTTTCAGGCGAACGAAAGCTCGCCGGCGACACAGTGGCTGCGCGCGCTGGCGGCGCAGGCGCATCGCGAGTGCGGCGGCAAGGGCGTCGGCGCGATCGGCATGTGCTTCACGGGCAATTTCGCGCTGTCGATGATGCTCGAACCCGCGGTGCTCGCGCCGGTGCTGGCGCAGCCGTCGCTGCCGCTCAACGATCCCGCCGGCATGCACATCGCCCCGGACGAACTCGCCGCGGTCAAGGCGCGGATGGAGGCCGAGGACCTGACCGTGCTCGCCTACCGTTTCGATCGCGACAAATATTGCAAGGCGGCGCGCTTCGCGGCCTATGAAGATGCGCTCGGCGACCGCTTCATCGGCAAGGTGCTGCCCGATAGCGCCGCGAACCCCGACAGCCCGATGAAGAACCCGCACAGCGTGGTGACGATCCACCTGATCGACGAGGCGGGCCAGCCGACCGTACAGGCGCGTGACGAAATCCTCGATTTTTTCAGGATGCGGTTGAGCTGACGCCTTTTTCGCTGCGATATAGGCGCTTCGCGACTTCGGGTCGCAGCTCATATTTGTCGGGCAAGAAGGGTGAGAAGGGGGCGACTGCTGCATCGAGGCCTGCTGCGTTAGTTTTCTCGTTGGCAAGACAGGCAGCACTACCCAGTCGCCCTTCGCCGTACACCGACAGGGTTGCCATCCGGGGATCCGTTTTCGTGATCGCCAACAGCCGGTCAGGAAGCGAAAACGTCCTGCGTTCGCATCCAGTCGAATAGGTACTGCCTTGATATTCAGGCGCTTTCCATTCGATCTTCCACGACAGGCGCTCCAGCCTGTTGATCAGCCGATCAAGGTCTCCGGGGCTCAGCGCCAGCTCGATCCGCGCGACTTTCGGCTCGTCCCAGCGTTCTGCTTCGTCAAGGTCCGACCCGAAATCTATAGCTCGTACGCAGCCGTGGTGATCGGGCTGTTGGGCGTACCAGCTAATTCGCGTTTTGCCGGTGCGTTCGATGATGATCTCGCGCATAAGCGGGCAGTCGCCCAACATTGCCAACCGGCCGTGCTCGATGTTGCGGACGTAGATGATCTGCTCGAAACGGCTGATTCGGTTTGAGACGTCGCCGGACATCGTTGTGCCTAATGCGACAACGATCGCTATCAACGTGGCCGTTATGACTGCTATCGCGACGCCGTTTCGCATGCGGCGAGACTAACGCGCATGACCGAGATTGCTATTTCCTTTTTCTGGTCATCGGGCCTCAGCGCGGCTAAGCGCCCCACACACATTTTAGGAGAATCCCATGCGCCCCTCCGGCCGCGCGCCCGATCAGATGCGCCCCATCGCAATCGAGACCGAATTCACCATTCATGCCGAGGGCAGCGTCCTCGTCAGCTTTGGCAATACCAAGGTGCTGGTGACCGCCAGCGTCGATGAGAAAGTGCCGTCGTGGATGCGCGGCAAAGGGGCGGGCTGGGTCACCGCCGAATATGGCATGCTGCCCCGCGCGACGCACACCCGCGGCAGCCGCGAGGCGGCCAAGGGCAAGCAGTCGGGGCGGACGCAGGAAATCCAACGGCTTATCGGGCGTAGCTTGCGCGCCGTCGTCGACATGAAGAAGCTCGGCGAGCGGCAGATCGTCATCGATTGCGACGTGATCCAGGCCGACGGCGGCACCCGCACCGCGTCGATTTCGGGCGCATGGGTTGCCATGCGGCTGGCGGTCGACAAGCTGCTTGCGGCCAAGACGATCGCCGAGGATCCGATCGCGGACAAGGTCGGCGCGATCTCGTGCGGCATCTACCAGGGAACGCCGGTGCTCGACCTCGACTATGACGAGGATTCGGTCGCCGAAGCCGACGGCAATTTTGTGCTGACCGGCAAGGGCCAGATCGTCGAGGTTCAGGCGAGCGCCGAGGGCGCGACCTATGACGAGGAAGGCCTGCTGCGCCTGCTGCGGCTGGCGCGCATCGGGTGCGGCGAGATATTTGCGGCGCAGGACAAGGCAACGGGTCGCTGACTTACAGAAGATTCGGTTCGCACAAAGACACAAAGACACGAAGATGGCAGTTTGGGCCGACAGGCCCCGTCCTTCACCAGCGTTGCGACCAGCCGCAACGCCAAAAGCGAAGGCCGCTTCACGGCAAACACGACCTCTTCGTGTCTTTGTGCCTTTGTGCGAAACGCTATAAACTCAGGCTTTGCGATCTGATGCACGGGAAAATCAGCACACCATGGCCCACCGTAAGCTCTCCCCCGGCAAACTCGTCATCGCCAGCCACAATGCGGGCAAGGTGCGCGAGATTCGGGCGCTGCTCTTGCTCTTCGGGATCGAGCCGGTGTCGGCGGGCGACCTTGGCCTGCCCGAACCCGAAGAGACGGGGACGACGTTCCGCGAAAATGCGCTGCTGAAGGCGCATGCGAGCGCATCGGCGGCTGGGCTGCCCGCACTTGCCGACGACAGTGGGCTCGAGGTTGCGGCGCTGGGCGGCCGACCGGGGGTCTATACCGCCGACTGGGCCGAGCGACAGGCATTTGAAGGCCCGCCGGGTCGCGACTGGTATATGGCGATGGGCAAGGTCGAAGGGCTGCTCGCGGAGCGGGGGGGCGACGTCGATCGCAGCGCCTGTTTCGTCTGCACCCTCGCGCTCGCGTGGCCCGATGGCCATGCCGAAGTGTTTGAGGGGCGTGCCGAGGGCAGCCTGACCTGGCCACCGCGCGGGCTGCTGGGCTTTGGTTATGATCCGGTGTTCGTGCCGACTGGCAAGTCGCTGACTTATGCCGAAATCGACCCGGCGGAAAAGCATGCGATCAGCCACCGGGCGGATGCGTTTGCGAAGCTGGTGGCGGGAGTGTTTTAGAAGGCCGACCTCCCAAACCTCGTCACCCTGAACTTGTTTCAGGGTCCATGGCCCGCCGTTTCTTTCGGCGCCGCGCCAAATTCGGCGTCCGGCCATGGATGCTGAAACAAGTTCAGCATGACGAAGATAGATAGGCATCGCTATATCGCCCCGTATGGCCGAACCACTCGCCCTTTATGTCCATTGGCCGTTCTGCGTCAGCAAATGCCCCTATTGCGACTTCAACAGCCATGTGCGCGAAAGCGTCGATCAGGACGTCTGGCGCGCGGCGTTGCTGGCGGATTTGCGGCATGAGGCCATGCTGCTGCCGGGGCGCGCCGTGTCGTCGATCTTCTTTGGGGGCGGCACACCGAGCCTGATGCCGCCCGCGACGGTGGCGGCGGTGATCGCCGAGGCGGCGGCGCTGTGGGGGCTGACCGGCAATTGCGAAATCACGCTGGAAGCGAACCCCAATTCGGTCGAAGTCGCCGCTTTCGCCGATCTGGCGGCGGCCGGGGTCAATCGCGTGTCGATCGGCGTCCAGAGCTTCGATCCGCAAGTGCTTGAATTTCTGGGCCGCGCGCACAGCGGCGACGAGGCGCGGCGGGCGATTGCGGCGGCGCAAACCTGTTTCCCGCGCGCGAGTTTCGACCTGATTTATGCGCGGCCGGGGCAGGGACTTGCCGATTGGGAAAAGGAACTGCGCGCCGCGCTGGCGTTCGGGACGGGGCATTTGTCGCTGTACCAGCTCACCATCGAGCCGGGGACGCGCTTCGCCACGCTCGCGGCGAAAGGCGAACTCGTCATTCCCGATGGTGACGCGGCGGCGGACCTGTTCGACGCGACGCAGGCGCTGACCCGCGCCTCTGGGCTGCCGCGCTACGAGGTGTCGAACCATGCGCGGCCCGGCGAGGAGAGTCGGCATAACCTGACTTACTGGCGTTATGGCGATTATGCCGGGGTCGGGCCGGGCGCGCACGGGCGGCGGCGCGCACAGGCGACCGAGCGGCACAAGAAGCCCGAGAATTTCGTCGCGGCGGTCGAGCGCAACGGCCACGGGATCAAGGGCGAGAGCGATCTGCCCGCGCACGAACGCGCGACCGAGGCGATGCTGATGGGACTGCGGCTCAATGAAGGCATCGACCTTCGCCGTGTCGAGGCGCGGAGCGGGCTGGGGCGCGACGCGTTCGTCGATGCGGGCGCGGTGGCGCGGCTTGCGCATCAGGGGCTCATGCGCGCGGCGGGTGACCGGCTGGCGGTGACCGACGCGGGGATTTTGCTGCTCGACTCAATCCTTTCCGAGGTGGTGCGGACGGGTTAGGTTCCTCCAAAGCCCGTTCGCCCTGAGCTTGTCGAAGGGCCGTTCTTCCTTTTCTCGAGGCTGGAAGAAAGGACGGGGCTTCGACAAGCTCAGCCCGAACGGAATTTAGGTTGGCTGATACGCTTATCCGCGACTGGGGCGCCCATCTGGCGCACGAACGGCGCCGGTCGGAGCATACGCGCCGCGCCTATATCGCGACCGCGACGCGCTTTTGCGCCTTTCTGTCGCGCCATCAAGGCGGCGTGGTCGATGCGCGCATCCTCAAAAGCCTGACCCCTAATGACCTGCGCGCCTATCTCGCCGAACGCCGCGCCGAGGGGTTGGGCAATGCGTCGGCGGCGCGCGAGCTGTCGGCGCTCCGCACCTTCCTGCGTTTCGTCGGCGGCTCGAACGCCAGCGTGCCGCAGATGCGCGGGCCGCGCGTCAAGAAGGGGCTGCCGCGTCCGGTTTCCCCCGCCGAAGCGTTGCAACTGGCAGGGGATGTCGCAGACAATGCACGGGAGGGCTGGGTCGGTGCGCGCGATTTTGCACTGCTGCTGCTGCTCTATGGCGCGGGGCTGCGCATCGGCGAAGCACTGTCGCTGACCGGCGCGGCGCTGCCGCTGGGCGATACGCTGCGCGTCACCGGCAAGCGCAACAAGACGCGGATCGTACCGATCCTGCCCGCGGTCGCGGCGGCGGTGGCGCGCTATGTCGCGGCCTGCCCTTATCCGATCGCGAAGGAGACCCCGCTGTTCCTCGGCGCACGCGGCGGCCCGCTCCAGCCTGGCGTGGTGCGCGCGAGCGTGCGCGCGGCGCGCCGCGCATTGGGGCTGCCCGAACGCACGACGCCGCACGCGCTGCGCCACAGTTTCGCGACGCATCTGCTGGCGGGGGGCGCTGATTTGCGCAGCCTGCAGGAATTGCTCGGCCATGCGAGCCTGGCCTCGACGCAGGTGTACACCGCGGTCGATGCGGCGCATCTGCTCGATATCTACCGCAGCGCGCACCCGCGGGCAGGTTAGTCCATTACCGTAGCCCTGAGCCTGTCGAAGGGCGCCTCACTGGGAAGCGCCCTTCGACAGGCTCAGGGCTACGGTGACATGGTCAGCGTTCGCGCGTTTTCGGCTTCCACGTAATCACGCGGTACACATAGAGCAGCACCAGCGACCCGATCGCCACCAGCGCCACCGGGCCGACGAAGGCATCCAGGTTGGCGAACTGGCCGCCGAACCAGTTGCCCGCGCCGGCCAGCGCGCTGATCCAGATCGTCGATCCGGCGGCGGTCCACGCCAGGAATTTCGCCTGGTTCATCTTCACCATGCCCGCGGGCAGCGACACCATCGTGCGCGCGACCGGCATGAAGCGCGCTACGAACACGATGCCGGGGCCATATTTCAGGAACCAGCTATGCAGTTTTTCGACCTCGTCCCAGTCGAGCGTCAGCCAGCGGCCGTGGCGGTCGATGAAGGGTTTGAGCCGTTTATAGCCGATCCAGCGCCCGACCCCGTACCACACCCAATTGCCCGCGGTCGTTCCGGCGACGGCGACCGCGACCAGTGTCCAGAAGTCGAAATGGCCCTTCGCCACCGCGATGCCGCCAAGGCCCATGATGACCTCCGACGGGATCGGCGGGAAGACATTTTCCAGGAACATGAGGATGAAAATCCCGGCGTAGCCCCAGCTCTGGATCAGGTTCAGGATGAAATCGGTCATCGTTCAACAAGCCTTGTCATTGCGAGCGAAGCGAAGCAATCCAGAGGCGGCCTTACACCGCTCGGGATTGCTTCGTCGCTTCGCTCCTCGCAATGACGCATAACATTGGCTAACCGATCCTTCGTTTGATCGCGTCCCAGATCATGCCCGCCGTATCGCTGTTGTTGAAGCGGTCGATCGCGACGATGCCGGTGGGCGAGGTGACGTTGATTTCGGTCAGCCATTCGCCGCCGATCACGTCGATGCCGACGAAGATCAGCCCGCGCTCCCTGAGCGCCGGGCCAAGCGCGGCGCAGATTTCCTGCTCGCGCGGGGTGAGGTCGGCCGCCTCGGCATAGCCGCCGACCGCCAGGTTCGAGCGGAATTCGCCTTCGCCGGGTTTGCGGTTGATCGCGCCCGCGACCTCGCCATCGACCAGCACGATGCGCTTGTCGCCCTCACGCACGCTGGGCAGGAATTGCTGGACCATGAAGGGTTCGGGCCACACCTGTCCGAACAGTTCGACGAGCGCGCCCAAATTGCTGCCGTCGGCGTCGATCTTGAACACCGCCTTGCCGCCATTGCCGTGCAGCGGCTTGATGACGACCGCGCCGTGGCGCGCCTGAAAATCCTTCACCGCGTCGAGGTCGCGGGTGACCATCGTCGGCGGCATATATTCGGCATAGTCGAGCACGAAGACCTTTTCAGGGGCGTTGCGGACCGAGACGGGATCGTTGACGACCAAGGTTTCCCCGGCAATGCGTTCGAGCAGCCAGGTGCCGGTCAGGTAGCCGAGGTCGAAGGGCGGATCCTGCCGCATCAGCACGACATCGACATCGCGGCCCAGGTCGAGGGTGACTTCGTCGCCGAAGCGGTAATGATCGCCCGCCTCGCGCTTCACTTCGAGCACGCGGTGCGCCTTGGTCGTCAGCCGCCCGGCCTCCCATGTCAGTCCGCGCACGTCGTAATGATAGAGGGTGTAACCGCGTTCGAGCGCCTTCAGCATCAGGTGGAAACTGCTGTCGCCCCCGATGTTGATATTGTCCATCGGGTCCATTTGCACGGCTGCGCGCAGGGTCATTCTTCTATCCTTCTCAAGCCCCTCCCCTTCAGGTGAGGGGTTGGGGTGGGGGCTGTCGGCGCGGTGCAAGGCCGATGGCCCCCACCCCGCTCGACTAAAGGCCCGGCTAACGCCGGGCCAAGTCTCGCTGCCCCTCCCCTGAAGGAGAGGGGCTTGAATATTTTCAGCATCCTCACGGTTGCCAGACGTGGACCAGATGGCGTGGCAGGCGCCCCGGCGCAAGGAGCATCACGTCGATACGGATGTCGTCGTCTGGCCGGGCAAAGCGCGGGCTGAGCATTTCCGCCGCCGCCGCGACGCGGCGCAGGCGATATTGGTCGATCGCGAGGTCGAGGTCTTCGGGGCGTTCGCGCCATTTCACCTCGATGAAGGCGACGACGCGCCCGCGCCGCGCGACCAGATCGACTTCGCCCGCCGCCACGCGCAATCGTTTGCCGAGGATGCGCCAGCCGTGGAGGCGCAGCCACCATGCCGCGCGGCGCTCGGCCTTGCGACCACGCGCTTCGGCGGCGGCGCGCTTCAACCGGCATCCTTCAACGCGAGCGCGCGGGCATAGACATCGTGGCGATCGAGCCCGAAGCGCTTGGCGACCGCTTTCGCGGCCTGCGCGACGGGTTTGTCGGCCATCGCTTCGCGCAGCGCCGCGGCGAGTGTCGCGTCATCGGCGGCTTCGGGGGCCGCTTCGCCCGGCGGGGCGACGACGATGACGATCTCGCCCTTTGGCGGGGCGTCGGCATAACGCGCCGCGAGCTCGCTCAGCGTGCCGGTGACGCATTCCTCGTACAGCTTGCTGATCTCGCGCGCGACCGCCGCCTCGCGGTCGCCCAGTCCCTCGGCGAGCGCGGCGAGCGCGGCGGCAAGGCGCGGGCCACTTTCGTAGAAAACAAGCGTGGCGCGCAGTGCAGAAAATTCGGCAATCGTGTTGGCGCGTGCCTTCGTCTTGTTGGGCAGGAAGCCCGCGAACAGGAAGCGGTCGCTCGGCAATCCCGACAGGGTGATCGCAGCGATCGCGGCGCAGGGGCCGGGCAGGGTGGTGACATGCCGCCCCGCCTCGCGGGCGTCGCGCACCAGCTTGTATCCGGGGTCCGAAATCAGCGGGGTGCCGGCGTCTGACACCAGAACGACAATTTCATCGGCCATGCGGCTGATCAGCGCCGCGCGCGTCCGCTCGTCGCTATGGTCATGATAGGGGGTCATCGGCACCCGCAGGCCAAGATGTGAAAGCAGCTTTGCCGTGACGCGGGTATCCTCGGCGGCGATCAGGTCGGCGCGCCCCAGCACCGCCGCGGCGCGCGCGCTGATGTCGCCGAGGTTGCCGATGGGGGTCGCGACGATATAGAGACCGGGCAAGGGAGAATTTGAGATGGTCGAATCTGGCATGACGCCGAAAATGGCAGAAACTGCTGCCGAGCGCCAAGCATATGCATCGCCGCGGCGGCAGCTGCTGCGCGGACTCGGCGCGGTGGCGATGGCGGGGTTGCTCGCCGCGTGCCAGGTCGTGCCAAAAAGCAATGGCCCGGCGACGCCGCCGCCGCCCGAAACCCCGACCGACAATGTCGGGCCGGGGCTGCCGACCGACACCGATCGCCACCGCGTCGCGCTGCTGGTGCCGCAGACCGGCGCCAACGCCGACGTCGGCACCGCGATCGCCAATGCGACGACGCTGGCGCTGCTCGATTCGCGGACCGAGCGTGTGCGCATCACCACCTACGATACCGCGCTGGGTGCCGCCGCGGCGGCGCGGCAGGCGGTGGCCGACGGCAACAAGCTGATCCTCGGTCCGCTGCTCAGCGAAGATGTCGCTGCGGTCGCGCCGATCGCGCGCGACGCCAAGGTGCCGGTGCTGAGCTTCTCGAACGACAGCAGCGTCGCGGGCAATGGCGTGTTCATCATGGGCTTTGTCCCCGGCCAGTCGGTCGAGCGCGTCGTCGCCTTTGCGCGCGGCAAGGGGCATCAGCGGTTTGGCGCCTTGGTGCCGAAGAACGTCTATGGCGACCGTTCGGTCGCGGCCTTCCGCAGCGCGGTCGCCGCCGCGGGCGGGACGCTGGTCGCCGTCGAAAGCTATGACCGCAGCGCCACTGCGCTGACCGGCGCGGCGCGGCGGATCGCCAATGCCGGCGCGATCGATGCGGTGCTGATCGCCGACAGCGGCGGCAATGCGATCCGCGCGGTTCCGGTTATCAAGGGCAGCGGCCCGCGCCAGATCCTGGGGACCGAGCTGTGGAACACCGATGCGTCGCTCGGCAGCAGCCCGGTGATGCGCGGGTCGTGGTTCGCCAGCGTGTCCGACGGACTCTATGGACAGCTCGCGGGGAAATATCGCACCCGGTTCGGCAAGGCGCCCTACCGGCTCGCCAGCCTCGGTTATGACTCGGTGCTGCTGACCGTCCGGATTGCGCGCGACTGGAAACCCGGCACCAGCTTTCCGGTGAACCAGCTGCTCGCGGCCGACGGGTTCGGCGGCATCGACGGCATTTTCCGCTTCAACAACCGCGGCATTGCACAGCGCGCGCTGGAGGTCAGCGAGATCGGCGCTGGCGGCTTCCGCGTCGTCGATCCGGCGCCGACAAAATGGTGATCGGCGTGGCCTGACCGCCACAGTCGGCCCAAAAAGCGTCGCCTGAATGTCACGCGCGGCCTTTACGGCGCGCGCGCGTTCACTATATGAACATTGCGTGCGTGGATCGCGCTGATTCCGCGCGCCACCCGTCCACGATCAGGAGATACAGCTATACCACCGCCCATGACTCGCCGCCCGATGGCGCCGATGCCGCCGAAAAACGGCCCGCGATACAATGAATTCATCGCCTCGCCCAAGGTCCGCGTGATCGACGAGGAAGGCGAAAATCTGGGCGTGATGCTGACCGCCGAAGCGATCGAACAGGCCGCCTCCGTCGGGCTGGACCTGGTCGAAGTCTCCCCCAACGCCGATCCGCCGGTGTGCAAATTCCTCGATGTGGGCAAGTTTAAATACGAAGCCCAGAAAAAGGCGAACCTGGCGCGCAAGAGCCAGAAGACGCAGGAAATCAAAGAGATCAAGATGCGTCCGAACATCGACGATCATGATTTCGATGTGAAGATGCGCAAGGTTTTCGACTTCCTCGAGGAAGGCGACAAGGTCAAGATGACCATGCGCTTCCGCGGCCGCGAAATGAGCCACACCCAGCTTGGCCTGAACGTGCTCCAGCGCGTTGCCGAACTGACGTCGGAAATCGCGAAGGTCGAGGCGCATCCGCGCACCGAGGGCCGTCAGATGCTGATGGTGATCGCGCCGAAGTAACGTCTTCGTCGCCCCCGCGAAGGCGGGGGCCGCTGTCGGCGTGGCCTGAGGTTGCTTGCGGCCCCCGCCTCCGCGGGGGCGACGGTATGTTCAGCCAATCCGAAATTCCAGGGCGGTCGTTCCGACGGGGCGGCCGCCCTTTTCGTATCGGCGTTCGGTCATCCGTACGCGGCCGCCGGCGGCGATCGCGACGAGCGTCGACGCGCGCGTGCCATAGACGTCGCCGCGCAGGAACAGCGCCGGGTCGCTGGTCGCGGTCAGCGTGTCGAGCAGGCCTTCGGGGTCGGCGCGCGCTTCGACCACCGCTGCCAATGCGGCGCGCAGGCGCTCGGCGCGCGGGCAGGGCGTGTCGACGGGCTCGTTGGCGAGCGCGTGGGTACCGGCGCTGAGCGTGGCGATCTGCGGCAGCGGCCGATTGGTCAGCAAGCGGGCCTGCCCGTTGCCGACAGCCAGCAGGTTGAAGGCGTTGAAACGGTCGAGGTCGGTTGCGGCCGGATCGGCAAACCGTCCGTCACCGCCCAGCATGTCGGTGACGAGCGCGCCGCGCGATTCCTTCGTCGGATCGGGCATCGCGCCGCGCACATTGGTGACGACAACCGCGCGGCCGCTCGGCGCATGGACGCCAAGCCACGTCCCGCCCGCCTGCAAATCGCGACCGGCAACGATACCGCTGCCATCGTCCCACGCCGCGAGCGGCGCGGCGGCGCGCGCGTGGAACTCGTCGCGGTTGCCGATCAGGATCAGCGGCCAGTCGGGATGGACCTGCCAGGCAAGAGCAACAACGCACATCATGCGCCTATCGCGATCTCGGCGCGGCTTGCCAAGCGCCTTGACAGGTCGCCGCGACATCTTTGTTTCGGTCACGCCGCCAGTGTGTTATATCATTAGCGCACCGACGTTGCCGAGGGGCGCGGCGGTTTGCGCGTTGCAATCTTTCTGGGGAGGGAGATCATCATGACTGAAGCTGGAAAAACGCCGTGGCACTTATGGGTCGTCGGCATCATATCATTGCTGTGGAACGCGTTCGGCGCGTTCGATTACGCCATGACAAAGCTGAAGAACCCCGATTACATGGCCGCCTTCACCGCGGAGCAACAGGCGTACTTCTATAGCTTCCCGCTATGGGCGAATGTCGGCTGGGCGCTGGGTGTTTGGGGGTCGGTGCTGGGGTCAATGCTGCTGCTCGCGCGCAGCCGCTATGCGGTGACGGCATTTCTGGTTTCGCTCGTCGGCCTGGCGATCAGCAGCGTCTATCAGTTCGGCATGCATTATGGCGATTTGGAGCGCATGTTCGGGACGTTCCCGATGATCTTTACCGCCGTAATCTGGGTGATCGTGATTGCATTGTTCCTGTATGCCCGGGCGCAGGCGACGAAGGGTGTGCTGCGGTAAGTTGCTTTTAAATCCTCCCTGTCGCGAAGCGATGGGGAGGTGGCAGCCCGCAGGGCTGACGGAGGGGCATAGACGCAACGTCGCGGCCCCTCCACCGCCGCCTGCGGCGGCGGTCCCCCTCCCCATCGCTTCGCGACAGGGAGGATTATATGGCCGCAATTCGCCGCGGCTCCTACCGCCCGCGAATAAACGCCCGCACATCCTCGGACAGCTTCCGCCGATCCTCATCGCGGATATACATCATGTGACCCGCGCCATAATATGTGTAGGTGATGCGGTCCTGCGGGATGCCGGTGCGTGACAGCGCGTATTCGGCGGCGAAAAAGGGCGTCGCGAAATCATACCAGCCCTGCGCGACGAGCACCTTCAATCCCGAATTTTCGCGCAAGGCCTGCCCGATATAGGGCGCGACGTTGAGGTACGCGTTGCTGTCGCGGCCGCCGATGCGCCAGTCCCACTGGCCGCCGATGCCGCCAATCGACTGATATTCGCGGTCCGTCTTGAATCCCAGCCCGTCGCGGCTCCAGCTGTTGATCGCGGCGGTGTAGCTCGCGTCGATGCCATAGAAGCTCGGATCATTGTCGGGGCCTTCGCCCGCATCGTCATAATCCTTGCCCGTATAGCGGCTGTCGAGGCGGCCGACGGTGAGGCCGCGGTCGCGCAGCAATTCCTTGTAGAAGCGCTGCGGCGTCACGCGGAGGTCCGCCTGTTCGAGATAGGTTTCCGAAAGCCCCGTGAAGCGCGCGAGTTCGCGGCGGATCGCGGCGCGCTCCTCGCCCTGCAATTTCTGCCCTTTCAGCAGCGCGGTCGCATAGGGGCCGATCGCCCATTGGCGCGCTTCCTCGGCAAAGGCTTCGGGCGAAGTGCCGGTCGCCTTGCCGTGATAGAGCGCAGTCACCGCCATCGAGGGCAGGTTGGTGATCGGCGACAGCTCGTTGCCCGGCGTGTCGGCGCCCGCCGCGAAATCGAGCACGGTCGAAATCAGGATCAGCCCGTTGAACGCGACGTCATTATAGGTCGCGTTCATCAGCTGGTGCGCAACCGCGGCGGTGCGCGTCGTTCCATAGCTTTCGCCGCCGAGATATTTGGGGCTGTTCCAGCGGCCATTGTCGGCGAGCCAGCGGCGGATCACCTCGGCCACCAGCTTCGCGTCCTGCGTCACCCCATAATAATCCTTGGGGTCGGCCTTGCCGATCAGGTGCGAGAAGCCCGTCCCCGGGGGATCGATGAACACGACGTCGGTGACGTCCATCAGTGCGTCGGGATTGTCGACGATCGGATAGGGCGGGGCGCCGTCATCGACCCCGGTGCCGGGGATCGCAACGCGCTTTGGCCCGAAGGCGCCCATCATCAACCAGACGGTGCCCGACCCGGGGCCGCCGTTGAACAGGAAGGTGACGGGGCGGCCGGGGTCGCGCGGTTCCTTGACGTATGAGGTGGTGACGACCGCGACCTCGGGAACGCCGTCCTTGTTCCTGATGATCGTCTCGCCGATCGTCGCGGCGTAATTGATGCGCTGGCCGCCGAAGGTGCCGCTGAGTTTCGTCGTGCGGACCTGCGGCTCGTAATCGGCGGGCTTTTCGGCCTTCGCCTTCGTGGCGCCGGCCTCGTCAGGCTTGTCCTGCGCATGAAGCGCGGCGGGCGCGGCGACGGCGAGCGCCAGAGCGATAAGTGACAGACCCGATTTCATATTTTCCTCCCCGGTTGCGGCGCGGACGCTAGGCCGCGCGCGGCGAGGAGACAAGGTTACTTGTCGGTTGCAAAGGGACTTTGGTCGAAGGGGTCAGGCGGCTTTGGGTTGTACCGCGAGTTGCAGGCCAAGCGCGTCGAGAACCGCCGTCAACGTCTGAAGGGTCGGATTGCCGTTTTCGGAAAGCGCGTTGTAAAGCGCCTGTCGCCCGAGCCCGGTCTGGCGGGCAATTTCGGTCATGCCCTTCGAGCGGGCAACGGCACCCAGCGCGCGGGCAATATGCTTCGCGTCATTCCCTTCCATCGCCGCTTCGAGAAAATAGCGAATGTCCTCGGCGGTTTCGAGATAATCGGCCGCGTCAAAGGGACGTGTCTTCAAAGCCATCTTCAACCTCCGTTGCCAACATCTTGGCTTGCGCAATGTCGCGTGCCTGACTGTCTTTGTCACCGCCCATCAGCAGCAAGACCAGCCGGTCGCCTTTCCACATAAAATAGATTCGATATCCGGGGCCGAAGGCAAATCGCAGTTCGAACACGCCGTCGCCAACGGACTTCGCATCTCCCGCATGACCAAACGCCAGCCGATCGAGTCGATCAATGATCCGCGACCGTGCCGATCGGTCCCGCAAAGCCCGCAGCCATTTATCGAATTGCGGCGTTCGATGGAGTCGAACAATTTGTCCTTTATGCAGGACATTTCGCGGATTGTCAACGGATTCATCCATGGGAGCTTCATAGCCGATAGCTCGCTAAGGCTGTCGTGCCATCAGGGTAGATAAGTCCGTTTCGGTGGCGATTGCGCGACCGGCCGCGCGTTGTCTTGCTCTGTTCGTTCGAGCTTCAATCAAGTGGCGTTTGCGCCAGATGCGCGATCACCGCCGCAACAAGATCCGGTCCATCACCCAGGCGGTGTGCGCGCCGCTTTCGCCCGTCGAGGGATGCAGAGCCCGCCCGGCGAGGTGGTCGCGCATCGCTTCGACGTGGAAATATTGCACCGTCGGCGGCTGCTCGATGATGCGTTCGATCATTTCTTCGCCGCGGACCAGCCGCAGCGGTTCTTCGTCGAAGATCGAGAAGGTGATGCGACCCGTGCTGCCCGTGATTTCGACGCGGTCCTGCCGGTCTGCGGCGCCGAAGTTCCAGCTGCCCGAACCGGTGACGCCGCCACCGTGCAGCCAGCAACCCGTCACCGCATCCGCCGCGCTGTATCGGCGCTGCTGGTTGACCGCGAAACCCGCGACGTCGGTCACTTTGCCGAACAGCCAGCAGAAAAGGTCGAGGCCGTGGCTTGCGAGGTCGTCGAAATAGCCGCCGGGGGCGACTGCCGCGTCGACGCGCCAGTTGTCCCCGGCAAGGTCGGCGGGGCTGGCGGCCTTGGTCAGCGTCCAGTGGACGTGCCGCACCGCGCCGATTTCGCCGTCGTCGAGCCACGCGCGGACCTGCCGAAAGCGGGGGAGCGAGCGCCGATAATAGGCGATGAACAGCGGCACGCCCTGCGCGGTGAAGGCATCACGGATGCGAACGCAGGCGGCGTGATCGGGCGCCATCGGCTTTTCGATACAGCACGGCTTGCCCGCGCGGGCGACGGCAAGCGCATAGGCTTCGTGGCTGTCGGGCGGCGTCGCGATATAGACGGCGTCGATTTCGGGTGAACCGATCAGCGCCTCGGCGCTGGCGAACACATGCGGCACGCCATGGCGCGCGGCATAATGTTCCGCTTTCGCCAGCGTGCGGTTGAACACGCCGTGCAGCGCGAAACCCTCGACCTGCTGGTAGGCGGGGCCGCTCTTGCGCTCGGTCACGCTGCCGCAACCGATCATGCCCCAGCGAATCGTCGTCATCGGACGGTCACCGCCCCCACTTCGTCTTGCTTTGCTTGCCGAAGCGGCCCTTGCGCGTGCCCGGCTTGCCCTCGTTCGAGCGACCGACGCGCGGGGCGACCTGTTCATCCGGGGGGAGGCCGAGTTCGTCGGCCTCGAGCTTGCGGATCTCGTCGCGCAGGCGGCCGGCTTCTTCGAATTCCAAGTCCGCGGCGGCGTCGCGCATCTTCTTTTCGAGCTCGGCGATATAGGCGCGCAGATTATGCCCGACCATATGTGCGGGCTTGTCGTCGCCGATGTCGATCGTCACGCCGTCCTTCGACGCGACATGCGCGATGATGTCGCCGATGTTGCGCTTGATCGTCTGCGGCGTGATGCCATGTTCCTTGTTATAGGCTTCCTGCTTTTCGCGGCGGCGGTCGGTCTCGCGCATCGCGCGTTCCATGCTGCCGGTGATGCGGTCGGCGTAGAGGATAACGCGGCCGTCGACGTTGCGCGCGGCGCGGCCGATCGTCTGGACGAGGCTGGTTTCGCTGCGCAGGAAGCCTTCCTTGTCGGCGTCGAGGATCGCGACGAGCCCGCATTCGGGGATGTCGAGCCCTTCGCGCAGCAGGTTGATGCCGACGAGCACGTCGAACACCCCGAGCCTCAAGTCACGGATGATCTCGATGCGTTCGAGCGTTTCGACGTCGCTGTGCATGTAGCGGACCTTCAGCCCCGCCTCGTGGAGGAATTCGGTCAAATCCTCGGCCATGCGCTTGGTGAGCGTCGTGACGAGGGTGCGGTAGCCTGCGGCAGCGGCTTTCTTCGCCTCGGCGATCAAATCGTCGACCTGTTCCTCGACGGGCTTGATCTCGACCGGCGGGTCGATCAGCCCGGTGGGGCGGATCACCTGTTCGGCGAAGACGCCCTGCGTGCGGTCCATCTCCCATGTCCCGGGGGTTGCCGACACGCTCACCGTCTGCGGGCGCATCAGGTCCCATTCGGCGAAACGCAGCGGGCGGTTGTCGATGCAGCTCGGCAGGCGGAAGCCATATTCGGCGAGGGTGATCTTGCGGCGATGGTCGCCCTTCGACATCGCGCCGATCTGCGGGATCGTCTGGTGGCTTTCGTCGACGAAGAGCAGGGCGTTGTCGGGGAGATATTCGAACAGGGTCGGCGGCGGCTCGCCGGGGAGGCGGCCGGTGAGGAAGCGGCTGTAATTCTCGATGCCCGCGCAGCTCCCCGTCGCGGCGATCATTTCGAGGTCGAAATTGGTGCGCTGTTCGAGCCGCTGCGCCTCAAGCAGGCGGCCTTCGGCTTCGAGTTCCTTCAACCGTTCGGCGAGTTCGTGGCGGATTGCCTCGGTCGCCTGCTTCAGCGTCGGTCCGGGGGTGACATAATGGCTGTTGGCGTAGATGCGGACGCTGTTCAGGCTCGCGATCTTCTTTCCGGTGAGCGGGTCGAATTCGGTGATCTCCTCGATCTCGTCGCCGAAGAAGCTGACGCGCCACGCCATATCCTCATAGTGCGAGGGGAAGATTTCCAGGCTGTCGCCGCGAACGCGGAAATTGCCGCGCGCGAAGGCGGCGTCGTTGCGCTTGTACTGGAGCGCGACGAGCTTGCGGATAATCTCGCGATTGTCGGCGACCTGACCTTTTTTGAGGTCGAAGATCATCGCCGAGTAAGTCTCGACCGAACCGATGCCATAGAGGCAGGACACCGACGCCACGATGATGACATCGTCGCGTTCGAGCAAGGCGCGCGTCGCCGAATGGCGCATGCGGTCGATCGCCTCGTTTACCGAGCTTTCCTTCTCGATGTACGTGTCCGACCGCGGCACATAGGCTTCGGGCTGGTAATAGTCGTAATAGCTGACGAAATATTCGACCGCATTGTTCGGGA
>VFQN01004884.1_pt1 | contig 17092 bp, 26 predicted proteins | sample 3512371 | NCBI WGS metagenome assembly VFQN01 (sample SAMN10412370, study PRJNA504923) | tailings metagenome | isolation source: Replicate 2 from Balatoc abandoned mine | place: Philippines: Itogon, Benguet | collected 2017-08-28 | reverse complement strand
GCTACCAGTAAACTCACGAACAGGGGGAAGGGGTCCTGAGACAGGGAATGGGAAACCATCGCCGTGGCTTAGCAGCAGCTGCAGCAGCCGCCCTTGGCAGAGTGCGAATGCTAGGTCCTCGGGGGCTTGGGTGATAAGGGAGTAGTACCTCTTGCACTCGTGGTCGATCATGTACGGCACCAGGTGGCGGCGCAGTGCGGCCTCCAAGCAGGGGATGTACCCCGCTGCCAGGGCGGCGCGGATGCCAGAGGTGGTGGATGGCGCATCTTCTGCTGCAGCCATCGGTTTGGCAGGGTTACAACAACAGGACATGAGGGTGTCAGATTTCGAGGGAAGTCGGCAAGTGGGCGGCAACGTGCGCATGCGTACGCAAGCAGGCAGTGGCCAAGCAACACTACAACTTTTACATCTGTTAGTAGTAAGATTCATGGCTCAACAATGTGCAACGTGCACATACGTCGTTTCAGATTGGCCAACTACGTGCACATGCAGTCAGCGGTTAGCCCAGCTTAGCTCCACTTCCAGACTGGCTGCCACTTCCGCACTCTGCTTATACCGAAGCGCGGGAAACCCCTTCTGCGCGCTTCGTTTCCCCTTGACCCCTGTATCCGTAGCACGAGCACTACGCCATCCACCTGTATCACATACAACTGTTGTCTCGCCTCGTCCTGCACTGAGCCGCACACCGACTAACTGCCCTAGGGCCTCCCGCTGCTGCCAAACCACACACGCACCCGCTCACGCGTGCCCCACACCCGCAGCTGACACGCACCCACCGCAGTACTCCGACGCAAACAGGTGAAGAGGGAGCAGGAGGCTAGCGCAGCGCACCACTGTGTTGTCCACCACCACCCCCTTCTCCGTGTCCTCCTTGTGCTGCTGCCGCTGGGTGCTGTCCTGCTGCAGGGCGGTCCGCACAGTGTCCAAAGCCAGACGCCACCACCCGGCGGCCAAGGAGGGGTCACGCAGCAGGAGAGGGCACCTGGTGCGGCCCTGCCTGAAGCTCGGCCCCCCTGCACTCACTGCCCCGCTGCCGCCACCGTCACCGCCATCCACACCTCCGCTGCCATCACATGTGCCGCCGCCACCGCCACCGCCACCGCCACCCCCGCTGCTGCTGCAACTAACGCTGCCGCCGCCGCCGGCGCCGCTGCAGCCCACGCCAACTGTGCAACCGTCACGACCGTTACCGTTGCCACCCACCGCGTTAGCCGGATTCCCTGCCGCCCCACCTCTGCACCTGCTGAAGTTGGACGTAATGAGGAGGCTGCTGGCCAGCTCCATGGCCGCGACCGCCAGCTCAGGGCAACCCCGCGCCTCCAGCCGCCGCCGCAGCTCCACCGCCCCCAGCAGCGCCCACCGCAACCCACCCAGCCGTCCCACGCTGGACCCGCGTCTGCTGCTGTCAATCATGGAGCCCAGCTCGACCTCAGCCGCTTCCTGCTGCCCGTGCCGCTGCTGCTGCTGCTGCTGCTCTTGCTCCTCCACCTCCTTCCGCGCGCTTGGCTGCCCCATGTCGAACGATGCCAGCGCGACGCGAGCCGTCCGCAGACACAGCGCCATCAGGTGCCGGGGGCGCAGGGGGCGCAGCGCCTCAGGCGGGCACAGGCAGTAGCACGCGCACCACAGCCTTACGGAAGAGTGAAGCCCCTCGCACGACAGGGCCTCCTGCCCCTTCCGCACGCCGGGCTGCCGGTCCGTCGTCACGTACGGCAGCAGGGCGTCGTACGGCAGGCCGGACAGCGGCCCGCCGGCCGCAGCGTACAGCTGCGACACGGCCTGTACGGCGGTGCAGTACTGCAGGCAGCGACCGGACAGCAGCTGCAGCGCCGCACCGGCGGGGGCGCTGGGGCCTTGGGCCCGCCGGAAGCAGTAGCTGCTACCGCTGGAAGCGGGCGCACCGCGCATGAACAACATTAGGTCTTCCAACCCTCCGTTGAAGTTCTGCAGCATGCTGGCTGCAACTCCAGAGGCGACGGCCTGGCAGGCGGGGTCGGTGCTGCTGCTGCTGCTGCTGCTGCTGCTGCTGTTGTAGCTGCCCTTCCGCCCGCTCGCCGGCGGGAGGCTCTCCGCCCTCGCACGGCCCACCACGGCCGTCGCCCAGTGTTCCACGAGATTTGTTTTTTCTGAGATGGCTGCCAGCAACTGCAGGCAGCACCTGGGCCCCCAGACCCTGGGGGTTGTGATACGCGTAGCCGAACAGCAGGTTCAGGAGCTGGGAGAGCTCCAAGAACTGAGCCGGCGCGAGCAGCTTGGCGCCGGCCGGGCGGCGGTTGTCGGTTGCAAGCAGGCGCGCTGTGGCGCCGTGCAGGAGCGCCGCGGATGCCACGACCCATTCCATTGTCCTGCGTGCTGTGTCTCTGGCATGGATGAGCGTAAAGTCGTGGTGGATGTTTTTACCAAGGAGGTGCACGCAGCCCATTAGGATGGATGTGTACCGTATTGGTATTGCCGGTGTCCCGTGGGTCCGATGATTGGCGTCGCGGGGTCTGCCGGACCGGTTGGGGGACCAGGACCGCGGCTTGTGCGCACATCCTTCTCCGCTACGCTGCTCCTGTTGGTGGTGCTGCCGCTGCCGCGTGGGCCCTGGTTCTGTTTGCTGCCGCGATTGTTTGCGTCTGCCAGCGCTTCCGGGGCGCGAGAACGCTCATGGCGGAGGTGAAGAGCTGCACCACTGCAGCGCGGGATGCCGGTGAGGCAAATGAGGCTGCGATGCCTCGTATCGTCGCGTAGCCTCCAGGCTCGTCCAAGGCAGGGCTGCGAAGCGCCGTCAGCACAAGGTTAAGCTGTCCTAATTGGCGCGGAGTGGCGCCGGCAAGCTCCGCGACGGGTCCAGCGCTGTTGCGAGCTGAACGAGATCGCTGACAGCATTTTCGCGGTGCTGACTGGATGTCAGCGTGTGGGTATTGTGCGTCCGAGGCGGCATATCGGGCCACCTGAACCCCAGCTTACGATACACCGAGATACCGATTTGTAAAAGCGATTGCAGTGGCAAACATTATCGCTTTGTAGTAGCTGGTTGATGGGTATTCAGGTCTGGAAAGGGCTTGGGCTGGCCTCAGCCAAATAGAATACGGTAGCGCAATGCAGGCGTACGACAGCCCCTGCCTGCCCTGCGCTAGGTGGCGTTGGCCGCCCTACGCCTGCACCCCACCCCCCATACATCCTGAAGGTAAGCGAACTACCACCAACCAACAGTCCCCGGACAAGTCCATGGCCACGTCTTGACGTGGTTGGCTTGCACACACCAGTCCAGCCCAGACCCTAGCGCCAACCCTAGCGCCCTCCACTACTGGTAAGAACATCGCATGCGCATTGCCACCTCGCCATGGGCCCTCTGTAGTTCCTACCGCACGCAATAAATATGGGGCACGGCCGGGAGCACGCACGTCTGCGACACGAGCGGCGAACGCAACACAGCTCCTGGTGTGTGAGCTTGTGGCCCCCCTGATAAGGCCCCCCACGCGCGAACGCCACTCGTGGCATCAAGGAGTGATCAGCAGTTCAGTTCCGTGCCTGGACCACAGTGTGGCCTCTATACCGCTCCAACCACCGCCCTTTAACGACACCTCGGACGTTGCACGTTGAGCCGCCAACACGTCTGCGTCGCCAGCTACCGGTATGCCGTGCTTCCCAACGACTGCCCTCTCCCTACCTATCACCCTTCCTGCCACCCCTGCTTTTCCTCCTGCTTCCCACCGCATGACAGATGGTTGTGCTGCCCGATGGTAACGTCAGCTGCTACGCTCCTTTCAGAGCGGGTGTTCATGCCGCTACCACGACCTACGGTATGGCCCGGACCCGAGGCATCAAGGCCACAGGCGCGGGCACTTGGCCACGTTGGCCCTGCTGGAATCGCACACGGCGCCCCCGCCCCGCAGCGGCCTCTTCCCCGGCCCCGACTCCCTCCCCAGGTACGCGCTGCACCTCCAGTTGGGCGGATCCCACAGGCTCATGCTGCACACGGGCAGCCCACCACCCTTCTGCTGCTGCAGCCGCCGCGTCTCTGGGGGCCCTTCACTATCCTCACCACCCTCCACCTCCGCCTCCGCATCGCCTTCCCCACTTGCTGTACTGTTACCGGTACCTTTGTCATTACCGTTGGCGGCTGCCGTTGCCGCAAAGGCCGTTGCACGTACGAGCATGTGGTGCATGCCCGTCTTGTACAGCCTGGCCCACGTGGCCTTGCCCTTGCCGTACGCCTCGTCAGCGATTGTCATGGGGTACTGCCCCTCGACCTGCGCCTGCAGCTGCTCGCCGTACGACACCAGATCCTCGCCGCCGCAGTACAGGAAGCTCCGGAACCGCTCGTCCTTGGCGCCGTACTGCGTGGGGTCCAGCCCGGGGTACAGCTGCTGCATGCGGAGCAGCTCCAGGATCATTTCAAACGCGTCGTACCTGCAAGCGTGCATGGGCGTGGGTGTTGGGACAACAACCGCACTGTAACCACTGAGGCATGCAGCTGCCGACGGCCATGAGGCCTTGCAAGGTGCAGCCGTGTGGGATATTGGCACATGGGCCTCACTGTCCATACCACGGCATCGGGCTTCTGGTGTCGCAGTGTGCTCCCACACTGAGCACATCTTCCCCAACCAACCGTGCCTTGTGCCCCCCTCCCTCCCCGCAGATGCTCCCCATATCACTTACTTGCCGCTCTCCCGCGCGAAGGAGCCCACGATGCTGCTGAACGCCATGTGCTCCGCGGCGCAGCGCATCGCGGCCCGCATGCGGGCCATGCGGGGGACATCCCCTGCCACCGCCGCCAGCACTGTGTGCATGGAGGGCACGTCCTTGTGCGCCACGCGGATCGAGAATTGCGTCCAGTCGAGCTCGGGCTCGAACGGCTGACGTCACAGTGAAAGGCGAAGTAGGGGCACGGGCGGAGCGGGGAGGATCGGGTGGGTGCGTGTTTCAGAAAAAGCATGCAAGGCATGGGTGGTTAGGAAGGCAAGGGGCCTTAGAGGATGCTCGAATGGCTGACCTCGCAGACGGGGTGTGCGGGACACGGATGGAGTGGGTTGGGGTGGTGAGCGCGCGCCGAGAGGGCGCGGAGGGTCAGCGGGAGTAGGGGGCCGGGGCGGGCGCTGCTAGTGCTACGTGGAGGCGACAAGCTGTACGTGTCGTTTAGTGTGTTGCGATGCAGTTGCGGTACAACGATAGCATATCGCAAAACAGGTACACCACATGTCGGTCAGTATGCGCCGTAGTATCGGGGCAGGCTGAGCCCTGACCTGAACACACGTCCCGAGCGTACCGGTAGTACGATAGCCCCTGTCTACAGCAGATTGGGGCCACATGCTCAGCAAGTTCCTTAGACCCGTTCCATGCACAAATGCACATCGTGGCGTACGCACCCACCCGCTCCTCGCAGCCGCTTTCACGGCACACAGGGCACACGCGCTAACCCACACCGCCACGACGTAGTCCGTTGCATCTGCGCCCGTCCCGCCATTCAACGCCAGGCCCCCGCACACGCACACGTGCTAACCCACACCTGTATGACGTAGTCTGACGCGACCACGGGGATACAGCCCGTGAGCACGACACAATACAACCGCTGACCCACACGACACGCACACGCGCTCACCAACACCTACCTGCATGACGTAGTCCGACACGACCACGGGGACGCAGCCCATGAGCACCGCCAGGGCCTGAAGGAGAGGGAGGGAGGACGGGACCGAAGGGCCACGTGGGAGGTCGGCCAGCAGGGGACTAGTAGCACTGCATTGCGCCTCTTGCAGATGTGGGTTTGGGGCGTTCGGCACGCACGGTAACAGCCCACTTTTCCGTGTACCGCAGCTGCTGAATGCCATGTCCCCATCCCGTGTCCATTAACTCGCACGGCGCCGCCGCGACCCTCACCTGCCTGACGCCTTACACGGCTTCTCACGTTCTACGCGCACCCTCACCTGCCGGTGGCCGTGGCCCCCTCCTGACGGAGCCAGGCAGAACCTGCAAGCGGGTGGGAGAGATGGAGGCGCAGCGCGAGCGGGCCTTAATACGTGTGGCCTTGTTAGCATGGTGCATGCACATAGACCAATTCTACTGCGGCGTTGCTCCCTCCCCACGGCGCCAAGCAGCACCTGCGCAGCCCGGGTCGGCGGCACGCCGCAAATGAGCTGTTGGTCATAGCTCAAACCAACGAGTGCTGAGCGATACGGCTCCGCAAGAGCGCTTGCTGCCCGCTGTGCACAAGAAGTGTGCGCGCAGAAAGGAGTGTGCGCACAGCAAGTGCAGACGGCGTCCCTGCCACTCCCCGCCTGCCCCAGGTGTGAGTACTGCTACTGCTACCCAGTGAAGGGCCCACCTGTAGCTCAGCAGGTCTATCAGGTAGGTGTCGGGGGACTCCCCTGTCACAATCTTGTAGCCCGTGCGGTTGTGGTGGTGAAAGTGGACCTGGAGAGGGAGGGAGACCGAGGCCAGTCACTTGGCATTACAACTGCAGGTAGCCCCCGCTGTGCTACCTGTAGTACAGCGTACAGCGCAGCACTCGACGGGTAAGACTGAGATCGACCACCCTGACACCCCAGCACCTTGCGACCCTCTCAAGGGAACCGACCATGGCATGTGGCACTATCGGCTGCCTCCGCACAGCCCCTGGCCCCGCATTTCCACCAAGGCACCGCCCGCCACTGCCCCCTCACCAGCTGCCTGGCGCCCTGCGAGTAGCCCTTGCTCTTTTCCGTTGCGCAGTGCGGCCAGGCCTTGTTGGGCTTGGGCTTGGACATGTCGCCGCAGATGCGGCCTGGGCGGGGTGGCAATGGGCGAGCGGTTGATGGTTCTCAGTGACCCTTGTGCATGTACGTAGCTGCAAGAGCAGGGCCAAGGCAGTGCCACCTGACAGCGATGAGCTCAGCAGGGACGCAGTTGCAGTTAGACTAATCCGCAGGGCGGGCCAGGGCCCTCCGCATGCCACCCTGCTGTTCCCGCCCCCTCCGTACAGCCGCCGCATGTTGACACCGTCACTACGTACCTGTCGGCCCCCTGTCAGCTCACCCCCACATGCCTGTCCGCCCTGCCCCAAAAACCCGTTCACCTCGGCCCCCACTCCCTCCTTACCCACGAACAGCAGCACGCCCTGGTCACAGAGCAGGTTACATGACGCCAACACCTTTTCATACATTTGCATAACACACTGCGGAAATTCCCAATCAGTTCCGTCTCCTTACCCACGAACAGCAGCATGCCTTGGTCCCGGGCCATGCGCGGCGCCCGGGGGTGCAGCCCCGAGGTGCCCACGAAGCCCTTGCCGTGGCCGGGCGGGAAGGCGATGGGGATAACGATGTCCTGCGTGTGCGTGTGTATGAAGGTGGTACAGTGAAGTGCTGTGGCCGGGAGGGAAGGTGCACGTGTGCGTGGTAACAGGGTGCAGTCAAGGTCTGGCGTTCCAATTGCGCCTGCTCCAGGCTGTGTTGTAACATGCAAGCATGTGTGCAACAGACACCCTGGCATGCTGAATGGGGTGGTGGAGCGGTGAGTGAGAGAGCTGTGCGCATTATGCAATGGGAGGGGCTGGAGCAACAAGCAACGTTGCGTAACATACCTTCCCTGGCCGGTGCGCCGTTTTCCAGCCCGCATACGGGAAGTCCTGCGGGTTTGCAGGTGGTTCCACCAGTCACGAACAGGATCATGAGCAAGCATCAGTCAAGTGTAGGGAGTACACCACATGTAGCGCCCATATGAGAGCCATGGGTGAGACCTCGTGGGGGTGGCCCGAACAGCGGACAGCTGCCTGTCCAAGCAGCACTTGGAACGAAGGCTACACGGCCATGGGGCTACCAAAGCAGCGGCGCTACCAAGCCACCCTACTCCCCCCCCACCTGCTTTAGTCCCCAGTGATGCAGCCACAGCATTTCGTTTCCCACCCTACTCCTCCCACCTGCGTGAGGCCCCAGTGCTGGAGCCACGTGACGTTGCATATGACCCCATTCCGGCAACATGGGGCAGGTACCCCTTTCCCGGCAAGCCCCCAAGTACCCCCTTTCCCCACCTGCGTGAGGCCCCAGTGGTGCAGCCACGTGACGTTGGCGGTGGCGTCGCGCACCGTCTGGGGCACCTCGCCGCGCCCCGCGTCCCCCACGTGCACGATAAAGTGCCGGTGGCCGTGCAGCCTGGGAGGGTGGCAAGTCGGATAGCACGTGATGCCGTACGTACCGTACCGTGCGTTTGTGGCCCTGAATGACAAAGCGCTGACGGCCGTGCACCCTTACACGGCGGAAGACAACAAACGGGTGCCATAAATGCGAGAACGTGGGAAAGCAGGGGAAGGCCTAGCGGCTATGATCAAGTCGAGACGAGCACACGCGAGGCTCCTGCGCGTATGCTCCGCCTCAGCGGTGTGCACATTGCGGTGAAGCCCCATGGACCGCGCTTTGACACCTAGAATCCCCTCACTCGCTGGTGGTACGGCAGGCATGTACGGCATCGCAGCGCTCACCTGTCGTACCAGGGCCACACGGCCTGCACCTTCTTGATGATCTCCAGCAGCTTGTAGCCGTCCCCCGTGGTGCGCAGCTTGCAGGGAATGAAGTACCAGTCCTAGAGGGGCCGGAGGGTGGGGTACAGCAAGGTTCAGATGTAAGCACATGTGTGCAAGGGTGGGACCCTGAGGAGCACCATGGAGCCTTTAGACCTTTCATGTCTCTCATCATACTACTTGCACCCGCCTTTATCCCCTTGTCTTCTCTTACACCGTCGCATCCTCCTCCTCCCGCTCCCCATTACCACAGCCCCGCCGCCCGGCTTTATACGGCCTTTTGCACACGTGCGCCAACGCAGCACTGCTGCCCTACCCTGCGTATACGCTCGCCTCCTCCTCCTCCTGTTCCAACACATCAACCGCCACCCATTTCTGCCATCAATAGTAAGCACCATTCCGGTCTCAGTCCTTCAACAACCCCAAGCCCTGTTCCGCTCACCGCCTCCTCCCCGTCCGCCACCACCGCCCCGCTGCCCAGCAGCCGCTCCAGCAGGAACCAGTGCGTGCCGCGGTCGGTGCGGGCCGGGTGGAACCTGCCAAAATGTAAGGCGAGGTCATCAGGCTTACACGAAGCGGACAACACGGTGGCGATGCGAGCTGTGGGCAAGTCGCACCAGCAGCCCTTGGTACTGTGCGCGGCGCAGCTGACCCACGCACTGTGCACTTGAGCTTGGCGCCCGGCGCTGTCACAGCCGAACGCAGGTGCCCGGGTGTGCCCCTGAGAGCCGCCGCATGCGGCCTTCCACAGGACCTGGGCCTCACTATGATGAGCATGATGAGGGTTGATAATCCTGTATAATCCGGTTCCCACTAAAGCTTCAAATGCGCCCTCCCTGGGCCTCACCACGAGGAGTACTTGTGCGGCAGGTCGTAGATGTAGATCTTGGGTCCCCGCTCCCGCGGCACGTAGCCTCGGCCCGCCAGGATGACGGGGCGGTTGCTCTCGTCCAGGCTGAGGGAGCAGTCGGCGCCCCAGAAGCCTAGGGGGCGTGAGGGAGGGCGCAAGGTCCGCACACGCAGGGTGTATAAGGCGGCGCACCGTCGCCCTCATGAAAGCATTTGCAGCACTGCCCCGTCACGCAGCCCGCTCACAGATGTACTACCCAACCCTCCCCATCCCCCCACTCGCAACCCCACTCCCCCAGCAGGCACGCCCCTCGCTGATGCACCTCCCACCTCTACCCACACCTAGAGCCTCCCGCCCACAACCTCAGCACGCACCCCGCTCGCAGATGCACTCCCCCAGCTCGCAGCGGCCCCTGCCGTTGCAGCTGTTGACGCACGTCAGCGGCGCCGCCGCCTCCCGGTGCGGCGGCTGTACGAAGGGCGCCATGCGGGCGGGCGTGGAAGGCCGCTCGCAGTCGTTGCCCAGGCGGTCCTTGGGGCAGTCGCAGCTGCATACGCAAAGATCATGTGCGTCAGCGGCAGATTAAGTACCCGGTTGCAGCAGGAGTGCCCACTGGTTGTGCGGTTGTGGCCGTCAGTCCGTGTCTGTGCGCGGGGAGGAGCAACAGGAAGGGGTTCCACTGCTCGGCACACTGTGCAGCGCCGAGTGCACAAGAAGTGCGTGACATGGGCTGCATGTGGGAGCAAGGTCTGCGATGCGCCAACATGGAGATACAGCCAAGCACCCCTGCCGTGCTTCACAAACACCCTTAGCGCGTGCCCTCAAGCCCCTGGTGCGTTCCCATGATGGACCAGCCACGTGGCAGGCATTCGCAGCGTCACGGTCCTTGCGACCCTGACTGCTGGACGCTTCGCATACGGGGCGCCGTACCGGTCCCTCCACTGCCGTCAGTGCTATTGCCATGACTTCACCGGCACCCAAGTTTAGCACACTCCCGGCAGCGTCGCAACTGAGGTCCCAGAGCCCGACACAACCAGCACTGCACTTCCTGCACAACCGCCACCCACCGGCCCAGCTCCTCATTGCAGGTGCCCAACTTATAGCAGTTGTCGCTGCACTTCTTCCGCACACCGCGTTCGTACTTGTATTGTGGAGCAGGGGGCTTTGGCTTCTTGGGTTTACCAGAGGGCGACAGGGCCCGTTTCTGCTGCAGGCTGCGGCCCCGCAGCACGCGCCACACCAACGGTCTGTGCTGCTGAGCTGTTAGCCCCCAGCGTGCCCCATGGCCAAAGCTACTCAGCCATTCTGCTGTCCAACCTCCATCTGCTTCTCTCCGGCCGACCCGTGTTGGTCCGCCCTGCCGCAGCCGTGTAATACGGAAGGTTGAGCCCACGGAGTCGCCGTGCGCGCCGTTGGTTGGCCATCGCCAGTGTTGCGGCTATGCAAGCGTTCCTTTACGCCCAAACGCACCCGAAACTGAACGCCACTGCTGCCCAGCTGCTGGCATACCAGGACCAGAACGATAAGCGAGGCTGTTGCGGCTACCCGCCCAGCCATAGCTATAACCGAGCCAAGCGTTCCCAAGCTATGATACTCCGCAGGAGGCACATGTTGTTTATGAATAGGACACCGTGTTGACAAGTCGGCTTGTAGTCGGCTTGTAGTTGCAGTTGTCGGTGCGAAGTTGCCCGCAAAGACCAAGGTGGAGGTGATCAAGGTCTGCGCTAGCTTAGCAGCGGTGGGTGTCAACGTGAGTCACACATTCAGTCCTGGTTGCCCAGACCAGCTCACATGCCCAGCTGACGCGCGAATGGTTTCGGAGGTGGTCAGAGACTCCCTTCTGCCAACACCTAGTGCGCAACCACATATTGCTGAACCTGTCATGTCCTGTGACAAGCACTGTTAGGTCTTGGCTACGCCTGCAGCTGCCAGTTTTGCTTCAACATTTCAAGGGTATTTGCCCAAACAGCAAGGTACCGTCTTTCATGCTGTTAGCATAACATATACGTGTCAGTAGAGAATGGCTCCAGCGGTGAAAATCCGAGACAACGTCGCAGCGAGGGCAGGGCCGGGTTCGGCGGTGAAGTCCACACCAGCTTGGAAAGCTCGGCTCCTTCAAACGGCCGGAACCCCAGCCAAGACTCTTGCCGGAACGCAGCTGGGAAACGGGAATGGCCTGTGTGAAGTCGCAGCGACAGACGAAGGCCAGCCCCCAGCCACCTCGACAGCGGGGGCAGGGACAGCAGCCAGCAGTGAGCCTGTGGAAGCGGACGTAGCCCCGGCCCTGCGCCTCACTTTTGTGCTCCTCCCTTCACTGCCACGGCCGGAGCTCTCACGGTGCGTTTCAGCGTGCTGCTCTTCCAGTCCAGTGCTCTGGCGGTCGCAGCCTACCCGCCTTCTTGTTTGCCATGGTTTGCAAAGAGGGGCCTCCTAATGCTCTGCCCAGATCATCGGTTGTGCGGGCAAGGCAGCTGTAGACTACGCTCAGTACCGAGCCCGGGCGTGGTGCTAGAGGGGCCCCCATTGGGGAGCAATGTCATGTTATGCCGCCTCCCGCCCCTCTGCCCTCCTGCCGCGCAGGCCGAAAACACCGTCGGACGCGGCGGCGGTGCTGCGCCAGCTGAAGCAGCTGCGGGACGAAGGCGCAAAGCTGCTGCCCGAGGAACTCCAACAGCAGCAGCCCCAGCAGCAACCCTCGCACCCACCCGCGTCCCCCGGCCCCCGGTGGGCCTCTGCCGCCCCCATGGCCTCGCCCCCGCCCTCCCGGCCCTCCTGGCTCTCAGACGGCCCCACGGGCACGCCTCCACAGCAGCACGCCACTTCAGCCCTCATTCCATGGGGGTCCTCGGCTGTCCAGGGGACTCCCCTGCCCCCCAGCCCGTACGGAGGACTTGCCACAGCAGCAGCAGGCGGTGCGCCGGCGCCCCTCAGCTCACCCTGCCTGGCGAAGCTCCGACAGGTGGAAGCGGAGGACACGGGTGGCGGCTTCCTAACCCACTACCGGGATCCGCAGCAGTTGTCTGGGGCGGGGGCGGCGAGGGGACAGCTGGCCCGGGGGCCGGCAGGGACGCCGTTGGGGGCCGCGATAACGCCCACGGCAGCGGGGACAGGTGTGGGTGTGGGGGGCACGCCGCTGTCCGTGCTTCGCTCCATGCACCGGTTGCAGCAGCTGCAGCAGCTGCAGCGGGAGGGGGCTAAGCTGGTGGCGGACTTGGGCAACCTGTCAGTGGGCTAGGCGCGAGGCTGCGGGTGTACCGTGAGCGCATCTCGGTGGCCGCGCCGGACGAGAGGGACGTAGGGCTTGGGTGGCATTGCGGTTTGCGGTTGGAAGTCAGGGAGCTGGCTGCCTGTTGGCTGCGGGGTCTGGTGAAATGCACTGACATGCATAATGATGCCACAGGGCATCCCGTGTACGCATTGGTAATTAGGGAAGTTACACGAGAGGCGATACGCGGGTGCCTGCTTCGGTACTCTGCTTGTCCTTTCAGAAGTACTGCCGTCGTGGGCGGCATGTGGCGTGTGTGGCTGCCGTATACAGCGATGCAGTTGCGGGGACTCAGTACCGCAGCATACTGCGTATGGGACGTTGGCGCATGTGTCGTTGCTGCTCAAGTACGACGATCCTTACCACACCAGGGACAATCTTTACATATGCCGAACGCAAGGGCCTGAAATTTGTCCTGCAGCTCCTTCCACGCGTCCTGGAAACGCTCAATTGCAGAGCCATGCTCAACGACGTCACGCATATCTGGAAAGGAAGCGCACGGCAGTACCCAAGGCCCACAGCAATTTCAAACAAGCATCGCCTCATGTGACAACATAAGCAGAAGGCAGCCATTTACAGAGTGTAATTGATCGCACAGTGTACCGATATGTACGATGAGGCTGTTGAAGGATGAGCGGCTCTAGAGATACCGTTATACGTTACAGTTGGGCCGAGGCTAGTGTCACGAACGCGACTAGCCGTAGGCGTATTGGATGTGCAGTAAGGCGTGTTAGCGCATACGTGCTTCTTCTTCCTATCCCATAACATCAGGCTACTTATACCGTAAGCCACATGCCGGCAGCTACCGTACATGCCGTACACGAAGGTTCAAGACACGTGTTCTAGAGTGTCCTGGACCCGTAACCTAGAACGTACGAGTAGCATGCCCTAGAGGGTTCTGTACGTATCATGTGCCTTCGGCACAGTTCTCAACAGAGGCACACGGCTCAAGATGGACAGCGTTGTTCGGTAGTACACCCACGACATGGGTGTACTACATGCGCCGCCCAGGGCTGCCCGAAGAGCGGCGTGCCTTTACCTCCCGTTTGGTCACGCATGAATGATTAAATACCATGTACACACCGACTGCACAGGTCTGTCTCCACGCCCTCTACCGTCCAAGCACATGGGCTGACATGGGCGAGGCGCAACCCGCTCCAAGCAAACCGTGCAAGGATCTTCCCACTCAAGCGTCATGGCCAACAGACCTGGCAGACCGAGCAATGTAGCACGCACTCAATCATGCTTTCACCTCCATCCACAAGGTTCCCACACACACCGTGCATACCTACTTGTCCTGCACTAACAGAGAAGAGCACGTAAGCAAGCAAGCTGCCACTCCAGGTGGACCGCTCTACCGCAAGCACCCCGCCGCCGCGACTCCACTCCCCTCCGCCCCCTCCCACGAACGCCCCCATGGCGCCCCTGCCGTTATCCTAGCAATGCCGTCGTGCCGCTCAGGCGCTCTGCAAGGCTCAGATTTGGCTCCGCCGCCCGGCTGCAGCGTGTACTCCCCGAGTGGCGGTTAATGGACGGCTGAGGCGGCATGGCGAGCCGGGCCAGCCGGGGCCCCTCACTCAATGGTGAGTTCGGCGAAGGCGTTGCTGGGGTCCTCCCCGATGAGGTCCGGGTAAGCGGTGGCCACCTGAGCAGGAAATGCGGGTGCGCATGGGGGGTTTAGTACCGTCACAACAGAGCGGGTGGGAGCATGAGGAACATGTACCGTAACGCGGAGTGGCAGTGGAACACAACAGACGGTGAGGGAGGTTTGGATAAGCGGCCACCACCTGAGGTCGGGGACATGTACACACGCGAGTGCTTCAGGCAGCAACAGTTCACAAGGGAGGGAGGGCTAGGTGGCGGTCACATTGAAGCACACGTGGCGTTGTAAGTGGTGGATCAGGATCAGGGTGGAGGGGCAGGTGTGGGCTGCAGCGGGCGCATATGCGGCTGTGTAAGCGGTGGCGGTCTGGGTAGTAAACACCGCCGGTGGAGGGGCGACGCGGGGAAGGAGGATGTCGGTACCACCGGCTAGGCAGGATGGTGGGAGGCGAGGTGCGTAGGTGAGGTGTTGGTAGGACGCTAGTGCCAGGTGCGTAACAAGTCCTAGTAGGCTGTCGAGCAGGCAGCGGCTTGCATGCCTACTGCCGCACGTGCGAGAGGAGGTTGGGCAGGCACCGGGCAGGGAGGCACGCGGTGCCGCGAATGGGGTCCGCGTGTTGTGCCCTACCTTGTCTCCGTACTTCGACTTGATGCGGTAGCAGGTGATGTTGAGGTCGTAGTGCCCGATCTCCAGGAACGTCTTCTCCTCCTCGCTGCACAGGAAGCACAGGGTGTACAGCGCCAGCTCGAACTCGGGGGAGGTGCCTGGGGGCAGGGGATATCAAGGGGAGAGGAATGGAAGGGCTAAAATACCGTACTGAGAGGGAATGGACAGTGAGCAGGCGGGGTAGGATACCACCGGGTGAAGGAGTGGAGGAACTCAAGTGCAGTGGAGAGCGGTGGTGGACACTACACGTCGTGCTGCATACCGGTATCTAGCATACTGGGCGTGTTGACGGTTCAATCAGTCCCTTGCCGGTACAGGCATGTATGGAAGTGCCGGGTCGACAGCGCAACCGTGCAGCGACGCCAAGGGGCACGCGCTTATGGCATACGTGTACCAGAGTCCCACCCGAACCCATACGGCCCAGCACTCACCCACAAAGAAGGTCGACACCTGCGAGTTGGACAGGAGGAGAAGCGGGCAGCATTGTCTTAGGCAGGCTGGCAGGGTGACAGCATCGACCTCTACAGCGCATATCCGCAGGCAGCCGTGCCACCGGTTGTTTGCCCTGCTACGCAGCGTTCCAACACGCCCATCGGCCCGAACTCTGCATGCGCTACAGCCCGCCCACCGCCCGACCCACATCGCCCCGCTTGGCCCCCGGTCCCCTACTCGCCCCAACCCTCGGCTTCCCTTGCAAACTACCCACGCCCCCACCCCCCATGCCTGTCCCCCTCCCTGCTCTCGCCCCATGCCCCGCCCCCACCAACCCACACTCCTTTCCGCCCCGTTCGATACAACGGGCGCCCAAGGGAACTGAACCCCCACTTATTGTTTACTACTGGCATCCAACTCACGTTCTTCTCCTCGCCCTTCCACGCGAACTGCACCGACACCAGGCGGTCGGCGTCGTCCGTGTCGTCGCGCGCCGCCTTGGGCCGCACGTAGCCCAGGTAGTCCACGTGGCCGCGCCCCTCCTCAATGTAGAACTGCAGTGTACCAATGGAAAGGGGAAAGGTTGTCCTTCTGCATGCGGTCCATGGTTTGCATACGTGCGCCCATCCTTCGCGCAGGACCAAGCGAATGAACGCGCCAGCTGGCCCCACCTGCACCTGCTTGCGGATGCCCATGGTGGCTGATTGCTATAACCCTTTGGCCCGTCCCTTGCATCCCGGCTGAACCCACCTGCACCCAATTGCGGAAGCCGGTGACGACCTACATGTGGTGTGCACGGAGGCGCCGCGCGCGCGGCCACCCTAGCAATCTCCCGCCCGCCAACCCCCACCCGGTATTCTGTTCCCACCTGCAGCCACACATGGAAGCCGATGATGGTGTTTCCCTTGCTCTCCCCCCTTGAGACCCGTCACCCTGCTGCTTTGTGTACAGCACTTATCCCGCACCTCAGCTTCCCAGCTGGCCCACCTGCACCCAGTTGTGGAAGCCGGTGATGGCGTCCCCCTTGCTCTCGCCCACGAACACGTGCTCGAAGCCGGACGAGTCGTTCTGCCCGTCGCGCCGGTAGTAGGAGAACCACATCTGGGGGCACGGGGGGTGCGATGAGAAGCGAGCAACACGCAGTGGTTCAGTTGGGCAACACCACCTCATGCCTGCCATGCGACATGATACATATGAACAGCTGGTGCTGCCGCTAACAGGAGAGGCACATCTGAGGTCGCGGTGAATTAAGCAGACACAGTACGTCAGATCCAGGTTTCTCAGATGGAGCCTGCTCCACGCCCCCACTGTTGTACGCAAGTCCAGAGTAACGTAGCGAAACAGTAAAGGAAACGTGAAACGTATCTCGAGTGCCAGGGCTGATTCTGGAAGCAAGCCAAGTCTTGCTCTTCTACTTAGTTAGAAGCACCGAGCGTCAGGAACTTGGTTAACAAGTGGCAGGTAGCAGTACGGCATGGCGTAATGCCAGACAGAGAGTCACAAGAAGTGACTGCAGGTCTTCTCTTACTGTTGCAGCGCAACTGTAGCTCAGATCAGTGCTTCACAAACAATCAGTAATTATGTCATTGTTGTGCTTATTAATATTGGCGCACAACACTGCTCCCCCTTCAGGAAGCAACGTCCCAGTTGCTGAGGGTCAGATCAGGTGTCAGTGTGTCTAGCCCAGTAAGCATCAATAGGGGCTGTGTCAGAGAAGGCAGTTTGGTGTACCCAAGACTCATGAAGCTCAGACAGACCTTTCCACTTGACGCGGTATTCATAGGTCTTTTTGCTTCT
>VFQN01004883.1_pt1 | contig 17098 bp, 13 predicted proteins | sample 3512371 | NCBI WGS metagenome assembly VFQN01 (sample SAMN10412370, study PRJNA504923) | tailings metagenome | isolation source: Replicate 2 from Balatoc abandoned mine | place: Philippines: Itogon, Benguet | collected 2017-08-28 | reverse complement strand
CTTGTCAGGTTCAATGCTGCGCCACCAGAAACAGCTTCAACTTCAGTTTTGTTCAATTCTTGAATTGCCATAACTTTCTCCAGATTTTAAATTTTAAAAAACTCATCATAAGCGTGACGAAAGACGCATTATCTACAATGAGATAATTGGTCAGCCTGCATCTATAACAGGCGCAGGCCACCAAAGAGAATGTAAATAAATTAATATATTTTGTAAACATTTATTTACATTTTTTATTAAAAAATGTTTTCTTAGGGTTCGGCAATTGCCCACAACCCAACACGGCCCATGCTTGCTGCGAGTTTGAGTCGAGCAGTTCGCCACGCAGACAGTGACTTGATATTTTGTTGTTTGGCATTGGACCAGGCATTCTGGGCATTCAAGAGCTCGATAATATTGCCCACACCCGCGTTATACCTGCCCTGCGCTACCGCAAACGCCTCCTTGGAGTTGGCAACCAGCTCCTCTGCTGCACGCAAACTTTCACGCTCGGAGATTAATGCATGATAGCTTTTCCACACATCCAGCGTGACTTGCTGCGTGACCCGCTTTAATTCGGCAGCCCGCACTTGCGACTCAGCTTCTGCCGATTGCACTTGATGCTTACGGGCAAATCCTTCAAATAAAGGCACATTCACTTGCAAACCAACCGAAGAATTATCTGTGTACACATCAGAAGCGGGAATACCTGCCAGCTGCGACTGACCCAACTGGTCGGTGCGGCTGATTTCGGCATTGAAACTCAAGGTAGGCAGCCCTTCAGCACTCACGGCTTGAATATTTTCTTTTGACGCCCGCAGCTTGGCTTTTGCCGCAATAATGGACGGATGAGACTCGATTGCCTCTTGGATCATTTGATCTGCCGTGGTAACAAAATCCGTTTTCTCTAATTGATCACTACGGCTTTTCACAGTAAATCGGGTGTTAGCCACCACCCCCATGGCGGAGGCCAATGTGCCATGGGCATTATTCACATCCCCTTCGGCTTTTGTTCGCTCCAGCCTGGCTTGCGCGTATGCCGTCTGGGCTTGCAACTGGTCTGTCAGCAACCCTACACCGGCCTTAAATTTGGCGGTAGCAGCCGCCAGGCTTTCCTTGGCCACTTTTTCTGATTCCTCAAACGCACCTAGCATCGCCTGGGTGGATAAATGGTCAAAATATGCTTGTGCTGCACTGATAAAGACTTCTTGCAACGCGGCATCATGTAGCGCATTCGCGGCATCCAGCAAAGCTTCCGCCTGGCTCATCTTGGCGGAACGTTGCCCGAAATCGGCAACCAGCCAGGTCAAGCGCAAGCTGTGTGCGCGGCTAAGGATGCGGTTATCCTGGTCTAAAAATGAAAAGCGAGAATTGGTGACTTCGTTATGGATTTTAGAGATGCCGGAGACCAGATTGACCTTGGGCAAATAGTCGGCCCGCTGTACGCCGACTTGCTCTGCCTGCGCACGTGCACTGGCCCATACTTCGGAGGTTTTTGGGTTATTGCAAAGCGCTTGCTCAACCACATCAAGCAGAGCCAGTGGCCAATCTGGCAAAGTATCCGCACAAGCTGCGCTGGCTGCATCCGGTTGTGTGACCAACATATTTTTTGCCGGGCCACCCTGCATGTGTTGCTGAAACTCCATAAAATCAGTGAGCTTGAGGGCGCAGGCAGGATAGCTCAAACTGCAAAACAGGGCGATGAAGCATAGCTTGAGTATGCCGGGTCTGCTCATTAGGCGACGCCCTCAGTGGCGGCTTTCACTCTACCGGCTTCTAATGTAATCACACGATCAGCCGACGCAATCGTTTCAGGTCGATGGGCAATAATGATGCGCGTCATATTCAACGCCTGTATTTCCTGATTGACCATGGTTTCTCGCATGACATCCAGGTGGCTGGTCGCCTCGTCAAGGAACAAGAGCCGAGGTCGCTTGTACAAAGCGCGTGCCAGCAGAATTCGCTGTTTTTGCCCGCCTGACAACGCCGCGCCCATATCACCGATCAAGGTATTAAAGCCCATGGGCATGGCCATGATCTCTTCATATACTGCCGCTTTACGGGCACACTCTTCGACCCAGCCATGATCGACTTGCTGATCAAAGAAAGCGATATTGTCTGCAATCGACCCGGCAAACAGCACATCATCTTGCATGACGACACCTATCATGGACCGCAACTGTTCAAGCCCTAATTTTGCCAAAGGCTGCCCCCCAATCAGAACGTCTCCCTCTTTGGCGATACGGATACCAAGCATCACGCTCAGGAGGGTGGACTTGCCGCAACCAGAAGGGCCGACGATCGCCACTGACTCGCCTTCACGCACATGCAAGTCAACCCCATCCAGCACCCAAGGTTCACCATCTGCATATCGATAGCGCAACCCTTTAATGTCGATAGTGGCAGGTAAGCGTGCCAGCTCTTGCCGATTCAATCCCTCTACAGAAGTTTGCTCCTGCTCGGCGAGGGCAATATCCGCCAGCCGCTCTCCCTGCAAATGCAACATGCGGATTTCAACCAGGCGATCAATCAGTCCACTGACACGCGACACAAACTGGTCTTTATAGGCAATAAAAGCGAGCAGGGCACCCACGGTGAAATCGCCCAAGATCACCAGCCTGGCGCCCAGCCAGATAATTAACACGCGTTCCGCCCCGAACAACAGGCCATTCATCAAACGGTACAAAACATTCAGTTTTTGCGTACGTAAATCAGCATTCACTTGCTCTACAAACAATCCCAACCAGCTTGTCCTGCGTTCATCCAGGCGCTGGAACAACTTAAGCGCACGCACACCGCGTACGGTTTCAATAAAATGGGTTTGCTGTTTGGCGGCGTGGACAATTTGCTCTTCGGTCGCATTACGCAAAGGGCGAAACCATACCCAGCGACCCAAGGCATACAACCCCATGGCACCTATGGCAATCCAGGTCATAGTGGGACTGTATAAGAACATCATCACCAGGGTCACAATGGTCAGTACGCCATCTAGCATGGCTTCGACAAACGTGCTGGTTAATGTATGCTGGATCTGGTCAATCGCGCCAAACCTGGAGACGACATCGCCCAGATGGCGTTTTTCGAAAAAGTCTACCGGCAGACGGATCAGGTGGGCAAAAATATTGGCGCGCCATTGCACATTAAGCGTGGTGGCCATATGCATGATTACCCATGCCCGCACGGTACTAATGGCTTGTTGCATCAGCATTAATATGCCAAAGCCAATCGCCAGGGTGGTCAGTAAGTCATAATCTGCGGCAACAATGGCATGGTCGACCACCCATTGCATATAGAGTGGCGACACCAGCGCAAAGACTTCCAGCGCCAGAGCCAGCAGCAGGATTTGCCCCAGGGAGCGGTAAAGGCCGGTGACATGGCCCATCATGTCGCGCAACTTGATACTTTGCTTAAAAGTCACGCGCTTGAATCCGGGGTTAGGCCACAATTCAAGGGCGACACCGGTAAAGGCAGCAGACACCTCTTCAAATGAGAGTTTGCGCAAACCCATGGCCGGATCGTGGATGACCACATGACGGGTGCCAACCTCCTTCAACACAACAAAATGATTGAAGTTCCAATGGAGGATACAGGGGCGCCGCAAATCGCGAAGGTCTTCCAGTTCCAACTTGACTGGGCGGGTAGTAAACCCTACAGCCTGTGCCATCGCCATCAGGTAATTCAGCGTTGTACCCTTGATTGAGATCAGGAATAAACGCCGCAGGGTTGATAAATCTGTACGAAAGCCGTGATAGTTGGAAACCATCGCCAGGCAAGCCAACCCACATTCGCTGGCCTCGGTCTGTAAAATAATCGGCAGCTTGCGTCCAAAACCGAATGACAGTTGATTAAGAAATGACATGACCTTCTTTCATGCGGATGGATTACAGCTTACCTGTCAAACTGAACAAGGGCTCTAGCACCCACTCATACAAGTGTCGACGCTCCAGCATAATGTCGGCATCCAGTAACATACCGGCCTGCAACGGCTGCTGTATGCCATAAGCCATCATGGATTGGTGATCGAGTGCTACCGTGATGCGGTAAAAAGGTTCGCTATTCTGGTTGTTGGCAGACACATTGCCCATGGTAAAGATTTCCCCTGCGGGCAGTGCCGTTCTCGACACAGACTGTACCCGCCCACTTGCCTGGCCAAATTTCTGGTAAGGGTAGGCTTGGTAGCGCAACCTCACCGGCACGCCTTCACGCACAAAACCCACTGCGCGGCTGGGTGCAAACAAATGCGCTTGCAGCAGTGCACCGCTTGGCACAATGCTTACCAAGGGACGGCTACCTTCTACTGCTGTACCAAGGTTGGCCACCACTGCAGTTGCAGTGCCAGATTCTGGTGCCCGAATCACCAGCCTGCGCTTAGCCTCACTCTCGGTAAGCTGCTGGTTGACACCTGAAATACTGCGCTCAAGCTGGGCGATCTGGTTTTGATGCTTGGCCCGTAAACTGGATAACTCATCTTGCCTTGCGACCAATTCGCGCTGCATGCGTACCTGCTCGCGTGCCAGCGATTCAAGGCGGGAGGATTGCTCTATCCAGTCCTCCTGTTTTTGCTGGGTCTGTTCACGGGAAATATAGTTGTTTTCCAGCAAGCCCAAATAGCGCTTATGCGCTTCTTCACTGAGCTGTACACGCGTCTGCTGTGACTGATATTGCGTATCCAGCCGATGGAGCTCATCCTTGATTCCCTCAATACGTGATTGCAAGGCTTGCTGCTCATCTCGCTGCTGTAATTTTGTTTTTACAATTTCATTTTCTAATGACTGTCGCTGCTGCTTGTGTTGGGCACTGATAGAAGCCTGAATGGAGCCTTGCGCATCCGAATAACGCTCACTGGAAAGAATAAACAGGATGTCATTCTGTTTGACTGGCTGCCCCTCTTGCACCCGCTTTTCGACCACAATGCCAAATTGTGGTGCATAGACCTTTACCAAGCCAGTTTCCGGTACCAGCTGACCGACCACTGTGCTGCGTTTGGTATATGTTCCCCATACCATGAAAGCCACGACTATCCCGGCAAACAGCAAAGCCATCAGCGTCAAAAAAAGATAACTCACGGGGCGAATGAGCAGAATCGTGCCCAGCCAGTGGTTTTTTTGCGCATTGAGTGCTGCATGACGGAAAAGAGGAAGATTTGCCATGAGAGTAGGCCGGAAGCGGTGATTACAATAGGTTAAATTTAATAATATTAATTAACAATCCGGTGGATTATAGGAGGGCTTCCACTTTGATGCAACCAAGTCTGTCATATTTACTAGCCACATCGCCTAGACGAATCTCCTCTCATCTCTGTTTGCCTTCTTTTCTCTGTTAAATCGCCTGCGACTACTTATGCTGATTACAAGGCACAGTACAAGCATGCATGCGGACTGTTCAGCAGTCTGCATGCTTCAAAAAAACAATAACACATTGATTATTAATGAATAATTTCATGGCACATATTCTGCAATAAGTCATTCTGGAACGTCACGGTTGCATTAAGCGCTGACTGACTTTTTATCCAATTTAATTAATGACTAAACAGAGTGTATACATGAAAAACAAATCATCCTCAGGCCTGCACCGACTTTCACTATTGGCCAGTTTGGCCTTGCTTAGCTCACAAGCATTTGCTGAAGCGACCATACAACGCAACGAAAACCAGTTCATCAATATTGGCGTAGCCTCACGCATCAGCTTTAGCTCCATTAAAGATGCTGCGCCGAATGGCAAAGACCGCTCGAATGACTTTGAAGTGGAAGAAGCGCGTTTGTACACCAACGGCAAAGTGCATGAAAACGTCACGTTTGAATTTAACTTTGCCCGCAATACGGCAGACAACAAAATAGAGCTGCTTGACGGCCACTTAGGCCTGGAATTCAATAATTACGCCAACTTCTGGATAGGCCGTTTCCTGCCAGCCGCCAGCCGCGCGTCTGCGGTGGCGCCGATGTATTCCACAACGTTTGATTTCCCCATTGCCGAACAAGGCTCTTACCAGTTTGCTGGTCGTGATAATGGTGCCGTGTGGTTTGGTGCCGATAACAGCGGCGCATTTAAATACTATCTTTCTGCTACCAATGGTCGCCAGGGCGGCTCCAATCAGGCAGATAACCTCTCTTACGCCACGCGCTTGCAATACAACTTCTGGGATACAGAACCAGGGTTTTATAACTTATCCAGCTACGATGGCAAGAAATCCATTTTGTCAGTGGGTGGCTCTTACCGTTACCAGAAAGATGGCACAGGGACGATCCTGAATAAAGGCGATTCCAAATACTGGAACCTGGATGCGCGCCTGGAAAAACCCCTGAGCAATGGCGCCGTGCTGGGGGCTGAAGCGTCCTACTACAACTATGACAATGACAATACCGGCGATACCGCCTTGCCAGAAGCCAAAGGCTTTTTTGTGAATGGCAGCTATACCTTTGCCGAAAAAGTGGGCATAGGCAAATTCCAACCCAAAGTGATTTACCAGGAATTTAATAATGATACGACGGGCCTGGACCGCAAACGCGTGGATATCGGGGTGGGTTACCTGATTGACGGTGACAGCAACAAACGCATTGATGTGTTTTACTTCAGGGAAAACCGCAATACGCTACCGGATATTGATGGCATTAAAGCCATCTTCCATGTGGCACACTTTTTCTAAAAGTATCCTGCAATAAAAAACGGCCATGATGGCCGTTTTTTTATTAGCAGCCATTTTAACTTAACGGCTACCCAGATAAGAATCACTCAAGACCTGGCTATTGGCAATGGTCTGCGCATCGCCTTGTTGCGTGATATGGCCACTTTCGAGCACATATGCATGGTTCGCGTAACGCAAAGCCACCGTGGCGTTCTGCTCCGCCAGCAAAAAGCTCAAGCCTTGCGTTTGCTGTAACTGGTGCACGATTTCAAAAATCTCTTCCACAATTTGCGGCGCCAGCCCCATGGAGGGCTCATCGAGCAGAATCAGTTTGGGATTCGCCATCAACGCACGACCGATCGCCACCATTTGCTGCTCGCCCCCGGAAGTATACCCGGCATAGTTTTTACGCAATAACTTCAGGCGTGGGAAAAAGGCATAGACCTTTTCCAGGTCTTGCGCCAGCCCTTTGCTCGACGGTCTGCGAATAAAGGCCCCGGTCAGCAGGTTTTCCTCAACCGTTAAATGGCCAAAGCAATGCCGACCTTCAAGCACCTGAACCAGACCCTGTGCCACCAGTTGGCCCGGTGTGGCCTTGGTCACGTCTTTACCGGCATAGACAAGCCGACCTTGTACAATCTCACCGCGTTGTGCCGGGGCCAGGCCAGAAATCGCTTTCAGGATGGTACTTTTGCCAGCGCCATTTGCGCCGAGCAAGGCCACAATAGACTGTGGTTTAACCTCTAAAGAAATATGCTTGATAGCAAAAATGACTTTTTCATAGATCACCTCAACATTGTCCAGCTGCAACAAGGGCTCAACCGCAGTCAGTGCTTGCGGCGGGAGGGTGTTTAACTGTGCTTGTGTCATGTTTGACTCCTCAATTAACTGTCATCGGCAAGGATCAAGCCTTGTCGACGGCAGCAAACTGCAATGGCACACCGTCTAGCGGTGTGCCGCGATCATCGTAATGCCGTCAATATTTAGTTGGCAGCAACAACCTCTTTACTGCAATCGCGTGGCGTGATGCCTTTTTCCTTGGCATACTCATGGGAAGATTTTTCAATAATCGGACGCAACAACTGGCGGTCTGCCTGCACCCAGTCAGAAATCACTTTCCATTTGCTGCCATCCCACTGCTGGAAGCGCACGGCGCCGCCGCCCTCATGGTCAGCGCAACTCAGTTTGAGTGGTTGCACCAGGCCCAATGCGCCCAATTCTTTCAGGCGCGCATCATCCAGTTTGAGGTTCTCAAAGCCCCAGCGTACTTCTTCGCCGGTCAATGGGCGTTTGCCGAATTTGGCTTGCGCCACACGCACGGCTTCCACGTTGAGGATGCCATTGACCACGCCCAGGTTGTAATAGACATTGCCAAAGCGTTTAGGATCTTGCAAATTGCCTTTACCGGCCTTGATCACATATTTGTCTACGCCCTGCAGCACCGGGAAGCTTGTACCTGAAGGGTGCGTCGTGATTGAGATAAAGCCTTTGGCGGCATTGCCCGCAGGTGCCGCATCATCTTCAGAGTTGCTCCAGATATTGCCGATGATATGGTCGGCCGGAAAACCGGTTTTTTGCGCAGTTTTCAACGCCACCGGGTTCATCACGCCCCAGCCACGTAAAATCACCCAGTCCGGCTTGATGCGACGTATCGTCAGCCATTGCGACTGTTGCTCGTTGCCTGGATGCGGCACTTCGAGCAAGGTCAGCTCAAAGCCGTATTTCTTAGCCAGCAGTTCCAGAATCGGGCTGGTTTCCTTGCCGTAAGGGGAGCCATGATACAAGGTGACAATTTTTTTGCCTTTGAGCTTGTCCAGACCGCCAGATTGCTGGGCGATATAGTTCACAATCGCAGACACTTCGCTGTACGGGTTTAATTGCAGCGGGAAGGCATAAGGGAACACGCTGCCATCGGTCGAATCGGTGCGGCCGTGGTTAATCGTGATCAGCGGCAATTTGTCTGTGGTCGAGCGCTCCAGGGTCGCGTAGGCAATGCCCACGGACAGCGGATTGGTCGCTGCAGCAGGCGCGCCGTTCAGGCCTTTTTTCAGGCGCTCGTAGCACTCAACGCCTTTTTCCACGACGTATTCGGTTTCGCACTCACTCCAGGTCAGCTTGACGCCATTGACGCCACCCTCTTTGGCATTGATGTATTGCAAATAGTCGATAAACCCACCAAAAAAGCCGGAACCGCCTGCCGCATAAGGGCCAATCCGGTAACTTTGTAACGGAAAATATTGCTCATTGGCGGCTTGCACTTGTGTAGACAAGCTGGCAACCCCCAAGCCCAATGCCAGCCACAGCCAGCGATGTTTGCTTAAAAAGTTCACTTAAATACTCCTTATAAAAATATAGAAATCTCTCTTAATCGTTCTTGGTTATATAAAAGACCGTGTGAGGCTGTTTAACACATGGAAGTCTCCTTCAATCAATTCGTCAGGAACGGCCTAGAAACGTAGCGGCCAGACCCGCAGTCGTTGTTTGGCGGTTTGCCAGACCTTGGCCAAACCATTGGGCTCTTTGATCAGGAAAAAGATGATCAAGGCGCCAAAAATCATTTTCTGAAAATTTTCCAGCTGGCCAGGATCAATCGCTCCGGCCAACAGGCTGCTGGTCAGGTTGGAAAGCAGAATGGGGAACAGCACAATAAAAGCCGCGCCCAGAAAGTTGCCGAGGATACTACCCATGCCGCCGATAATAATAATGAACAGAATCTGGAAGGAGCGTGACAAATCAAAGCCATGTGGTTCAACGGTGCCCAGGTAAGTGAACGCCCACAGCGCCCCGGCAATCCCCAGGTAAAACGAGCTGATGGCAAAGGCCAGTAATTTTGTTTTTGGCACCGAGATCCCGATCACAGCGGCAGCGGTATCCATGTCGCGTACCGCCATCCACTTGCGTCCGAGTTCGCCACTGACGATGGTTTTTGCCAGCCACCCCAGCGCCACGACGACCGTCAGGGTGAGCAGGTAACGCCCTGCCGGTGTACTCAAATCGGTCCCTAATATCTGCAAAGGTGGCGCCGTAATAACACCAGAAGAGGAGTTGTTGGAAAACCAAGAGAATGTGGTGAACACCCATTGCACAAAAAACTGTGCCGCCAACGTCGCCACAATCAGGTAAAAGCCCTTGATGCGCAAACTCGGCAACCCGAACACCAGACCGACGCCACCTGCCGTCAACCCGCCCATGATCAGGCTGGCAATCAATGGCAAGCCCTCTATCCGCAGGTGAAAGTTGTAGGTGGCAAACGCACCTACCGCCATAAAGGCCGCAGACCCCAAGGAGAGCTGACCCGCATAGCCAGTGAGCAAATTTAAGCCCAACCCGGCCAGCGACAGCACCAGCACCGGGATGAGGATGGCGCTAAACCAGTAGTCGTTGCCAATGGCAGGGACGACCAGATAGGCGAATGCCAGCAAGGCCGCAAATGCCCAGCGCTCCTGTTTGAGCCGGAAAAAGCGCTTGTCCAGCCGATACTCTGTGATGAATTGTCCTGCTTCTTTATATAACATGCTAACCCTGCCTGCTCTCTATTTTCTAAACACGTTCAATCGCTTTGTCGCCAAATAATCCATAGGGCCGGACCAGCAGAAACAACATCGCCAACACATAAGGGAACCAGTTTTCAATGCCGCCGCCAATCAGGGGGCCAATGAAGACCTCCGCCAGTTTTTCGCTGGCGCCGACGATCAAGCCGCCAACAATCGCACCTTCAATCGAGGTAAAGCCGCCAATAATCAGCACCGGCAACGCCTTGAGCACAATCAGCGACAGCGAGAACTGCACGCCGACGCGTGCGCCCCACAACATGCCGGCGACCAGGCCGACAAAACCGGCCACCGCCCACACAATCAGCCACAAGCGTTGCAGATGGATGCCCACCGCCAACGCTGCCAGTTGGTCATCTGCTACGGCGCGCAAGGCAATGCCAATGCGGGTTTTGTTAAACAGCACACCAAGTAAAGCGACCAGGCCGCCCGCAATCGCGGCAGCAAACAAATCGAACTGTGACAGCAAAATACCGAACACCTCATAAGGCTCATCATTGATGCCAATCTCCAGCGCATGCACTTGTGCACCCCACACCGCTTGTGCCAGCCCCTCAACGATATAGCTCAGGCCCAGGGTCGCCATGAACAAGGTAATCGGTGAACGGTTCACCAGCGGCCGCAACACCAGCCATTCAATCAGCCAGGCGAGCACCGCCATGGTCAGCAAGGTCAGCACAAAGGCGCCCCAGAAAGGTACGCCGCGTTCGACCAGGCAGACAAAGGTCAATGCCGCGAACAGCACCATAGACCCCTGGGCAAAATTAAACACGCCTGACGCCTTGTAAATCAGCACAAAGCCGATCGCGACCAGCGAATACATCATGCCCGCAAGCAAGCCACCAGTCAGAACTTCGAAAAAGAAACTCATCTCAATTGATCCTTGTATTGCCTTAGTGTTTGGTGCCCAGATAGGCGGCAATCACCTCCGGGTTGGCGCGCACTTCATCCGGCGTGCCATCGCCGATTTTCTTGCCATAATCCAGCACCACCACATGGTCTGACAGTGTCATCACCACGCCGATATCATGCTCAATCAGCACAATCGTGGTGCCAAACTCGCGGTTGGTTTCACGGATAAACCGGCTCATCTCTGCCTTTTCATCGGCGTTCATGCCCGCCATGGGTTCATCCAGCAGCAGCAGATGAGGCTCGGCAGCCAGCGCACGGGCAAGCTCGACGCGCTTTTGCAAGCCATAGGGCAAACTGCCCACAATGCTATTACGCCAGGGTTGCAGTTTGAGAAAAGCAATCACACGCTCGGCTTTTTGCCGTTGTGACAACGCATCCGCAGGCGCGCGGCCCACATTAAATACCTGCTCCAGCCAACTGCTTTTGACCTTGAGGTTGGTGCCGGTCAGCACGTTGTCGAGCACCGACATGCCTTTAAACAGGGCAATATTCTGAAACGTGCGCGCCACCCCGCGCCTGGCGGCCCATTGCGGATGCATGGTGCTGCGCGATTCGCCACGGTAAGTAATACGCCCTTCATCCGCTTTGTACACGCCATTAATGACATTGAGCAAAGAGCTTTTGCCAGCACCATTTGGGCCGATCAAAGCGCAAATTTCACCCTTACTGACCGCAAAGCTGATATTGGTGATGGCCTTCACGCCCTTAAACGACAATGAAATCCCTTCTAATGCCAGTAATGGCTGAGGTGCAGCAAGGGTGGTACTCATATCGCGGCCTTCCATGTCGCTAATCCCAAATAACTGTGCAAGTCATTGGACTGATGTGGAATCACTTGCAACTGGCTGGTCTGCCAGGCAGAAGCTTCTGGCCAGGCACGTACATAAATGCCAATGTCACTGAAAAACTGTGTGGCCTCGGGCGACAAGGGCTCGCCTACCAGTAATGGCACGCGCGTACGCCGCAGACCCAGCACATCCTGCAAGGGCAAAATCACCAGCCAGCGCGCCAGCGTTGCGACCAGCGGCAACCGGGCACGGGCTGCACGCAGTGCCCAACCCACCAGCCTATGCTGCCAACTGCCGGGCAAGGGCCAGCGGGATTGGGTTAATGCATACAGGCGCTGATAAGTGGTTGCCGTGCCAGCGACCAGCGTAGGGCCGAGTTCGCGCCTGTCGGTGTCCCGGGTCGCCAGATTTTCTGGAAAATTCAGCGTAAAGCCTGCCAATAGCCACGGCGAAAGCAGGTATTTGGCATGACCGCTGGCGGCAAATGCACGCGCCGCCAATGCCTCTTCATGCGCAGTGAGCGCCTCTTGGCTGATCAGTTGGCGGCCATTCCTAAGCAGTTCGGCATGGCTTAATTCGCTGTACTCCAGCGCATAAGCGTCACTTAAGCGGTAAAAGCGGAAGGCGATTTCCGCAGTCTCAGCCACGGGTGAAATGTTCTGGGTCTCAGGTGTGGCCACAATCTGCGCATAAGCAACCAGCGCAGGATGCTGATAGCCCGCTAGCCCGCGCGCATCGGCATAAATCACCAGTGAGCTATCAGGCTTGGCTGCCAGGACTTGATCCACCTGCGCCTGCGCCTCGGCAAACACAAATTGCGGCCGCAAGGTATGCAATAAATCCAGTAACTTCGGTTGCGCAAAGGCCGGATCCAGTGGCGCTGCCACGCCGCCCAGCCAATGGGCAGCTAGCGACAACAGCAAGGCCTCTGGCCGTGGTTCACTGAGCAGGAACAAGGTATCGCCCTGGCGAAAGCCGTGTTGCTGTAAATAGTGCGCCGTGCGGGTGACGTCCTCTTGCACCGCAAGCCAGGAGGCCTGCTGCCAGAGGCCCAGCTGTTTATGCCGAATTGCAACACGATGCGGGCGCTCCACGGCCTGCAAAGCGAGCAAGTGAGGTAAAGTCTCTGCCATTGCCAATTTCCTGCCGGGTTGAGTTAAGCCGCTTTGGCCAAGGTTTTAGCTTCCAGCTCACGCACCAGTGGCAGTACTTTTTCACCAAAATAAGCGACCTCTTCCTGAAAGTGCAAAAAGCCCGCCAATACCAGATCAACCCCAACGGCCTTCAAAGCGACAATACGCTCGGCAATTTGCTGTGGTGTACCTATCAAATTGGTTTTAAAGCCATCGTTATACTGCACCAGGTCTTCAAAGCTCGACTTCGCCCAGTTACCTTCACGCTCCGGGCTGGCAGCACCGGCATTTTTCACTTCATGGCCAAAGGCATTTACCGCTTCAGGGTTGGCTTTGGCTATGATTTCTGCCAGCACAGCCTTGGCTTCCTCTTCGATATCACGGGCAATCACAAAGGCATTGACGCCGATTTTGACGCTGTGATGATTGGCTGCGGCTTTGGCACGGATATCATCCACTTGCGCCTTGATACCCTCTACGGTATTGCCATTGGTGAAATACCAGTCAGATACACTGGCGGCCATATCACGTGCAGCACGTGAACTACCGCCCTGGAAAATTTCAGGATGAGGCTGTTGTAGTGGTTTCGGTTTGAGGGAGTAGTTGCTGAAACGGTAGAAATCACCGCGATAAGTAAAGTTATCCTGTGTCCAGATACCCTTGAGTGCCTCAATAAACTCCTTGGAGCGGCGGTAGCGCTCTTCATGATCCAGCCAGTGCTCCCCAATGGCAGTAAATTCGCCACGGAACCAGCCTGAGACAATATTCACGGCAATGCGGCCTTGCGTGAGAATATCAATCGTGGCCAACTGCTTGGCGGCCAGCACTGGATTCCAGGGGCCAGGCAAAATCGCGGCAATCACTTTGAGTTTGGTGGTCGCCGCCAGCAAGGCATGCGAGAAAGATACCGACTCATGCTGGAACTCGGCCCCATACCCCGCTGTAAAACGGATTTGGCTCAAGGCATATTCAAATCCGGCTTTTTCGGCAATTTGTGCCAGCTTGCGGTTGTAATCGATATCCCAACTGGTGCGCTGCTCAATGTTACTGACCACCAGGCCACCACTGACATTAGGCACCCAATAAGCAAATTTAATGTTTTCTGTACTCATCTTTTATCTCTCCAAAAGTCACTGGATTTAAATGGCTAATAATTTTTCCTGGCTCAACAGCTCGCGATGCTTGAGCAAAGGCAGCGCACGTTCTACCGCAAGGTCAATGCGCGCTTTCACCGCCTCACTCTTGATTTGATAATTTTCAAAATCCGCTTCAACGGCATATACGCCGATCGGCAACGTGACTGCCTGGAAGAAGCTGAATAATGGACGCAGCTCATGATCAATAATCAAGGCATGGCGCTCTGTACCACCAGTCGCCGCCAGTAACACAGGCACATCCACCAAGGCTTCGAGGTGCACCAGATCAAACAAATGTTTGAATAAACCACCATAAGAAGCGCGGTAAACCGGGGTCGCCACCACCAGCAAATCAGCGGTTTCAATCGCCTGGATATCTTGTTGTACGTTGACTGGCAACGCTTTGGGATCGTAGGAAGCGACCAGGCTGCCGGCGATTTCACTTAACTCCACCACGTGCAGATCAATTGGGATTTGCTGCCCCAATTTTTGCGTGATCGCCTGCACCAGCGCAGCGGTTCTGGAAGGTAATTTATAGCTGCCGGAGACGGCAGTGACTTTTAATGGACGGCTCATCATGACTCCTCAAATAACGGTGACTAATGTCGCTTGCACGATGACTCGCAAACGACTTGCTAACTAGAGTATTAGCACCATCCATGCCAGGTAATAATGTGTTTATATTTCAAATACTTATAGAACAAATCCCCTTTTCATAGGTGTTGAATTCCAGCGCTATTTGCTGAATAGCTGCTGCAAAATCAGCAGCTTTCCGGTATCACGCTACGCTGCGCCATGACTTCGCCTTCCGATGCCTGCTGATTTATCAGCAGCTATTCAGCAACAAACTGTTTCTGTAGAGGCGGTACCCGAAGTAAAAATTCATATTGTCATTTAAATTCAATCACTTACTTATTGGCATATTAAATGCAACAGTGATTGCGGACGCGTGGCTAAAGCGACATACCTGCCACGCCTTTATTGATCCCTTTTTGAACAAGGAAAGACTATGACTGCACAAGCAAATAAAATTGCGCATTTGCCTGTAAACCTGCCGCGGCAACCCGCGCATGTGATTAAAAGTGACGCAGAAGCCTTGACCGTCGCCAAACAGGTGGCCAGTGAAATCGCCAAAGAAGCCGCCCTGCGTGACCAGGAACGCCGCCTGCCGCGTAAAGAACTCGACCTGTTTTCAAGCAGCGGGTTGTGGGGCATCACCGTGCCCAAAGAATATGGCGGTGCCTTTGTCTCTAACAAAACCCTGGCAGAAGTGGTAGCCACCGTGGCCGAAGCCGACCCCAGTGTCGGCCAGATTCCACAGAATCATCTATATATGGTGGAAGGCTTGCGCCTGGACGGCTCAGACTTTCAAAAGAAATACTTTTTTGAGTTGGTGCTGCAAGGCGTGCGGTTTGGCAACGCGTTCTCGGAAATTGGCACCAAGAGCGTCAATGACGTGAAAACCAAGCTCACGCCTACCAATAGCGGCTACTTTTTAAACGGCAAAAAATTCTATTCGTCTGGCGCCTTGCTGGCGGACTGGGTGCCGGTGGTGGCCAAGGATGAACATGACAATACCGTGGTGGCGTTTGTCCCGGCTGGCGCAGAAGGCCTGACCATTATTGATGACTGGTCCAGCTTTGGCCAGCGCACCACGGCTAGCGGGACGACCATACTGGAAAATATTTTTGTGCCTAGCGAATACGTATTGCCCCACCATCTGGCGTTTGACCGCCCGACCACCATGGGGCCAATTGCGCAGATTATCCAGGCGGCGGTGGATACTGGCATCGCCCGCGCGGCGTTTAAAGATACCCTGCACTTTGTACGCAACTACACGCGGCCATGGATAGATACCGACCTCGAATACGGCTATGAAGATCCGCATACCATCAGGGATATCGGCGACTTGCAGATTCGCCTGCACGCCACCGAGGCCTTACTGGCACGCGCGGGTGAATACATAGACGAAGCGCAACGTAACCCAAATGAAGACACCGTGGCCGAAGCCTCAATTGCGGTGGCTGAAGCCAAAGTGCTGAGTACCGAAACTGCCTTGCTGGCGGGCAGCAAACTGTTTGAACTGGCCGGGACCCGTTCTACCCTGGGGGAATACAACCTGGACCGCCACTGGCGCAATGCACGCACCCATACCCTGCACGATCCGGTGCGCTGGAAATATCATGCCGTCGGCAACTACAGCCTGAACAAGGTGAAACCGCCGCGACATCCTTGGATTTAAGTATTGAGTAATTAAAATGAAAAAAGCCCTCAGATGAGGGCTTTTTATTTTGGAAGAGTCAGATAGATTAGCCGCTGTAAACCATGGCCGCATCCAGCAATCGGCTTTGCTGGCGCGGAATGCATTGCAAGCCCGGCAACGCGTAGTTGAGGTCGCGCGCACGATAGGCTTTCATATCGGCAATGCTGATAATTTTAAGTCCGTGTACGCTGGCAAATTTGAATAAATCGGGGCGTCTGGCCATGCTGCCATCGTCATTAACGATTTCGCATAACACGCCAACCGGCTGCAAACCAGCCATGGCCGCCAGGTCATGTGCCGCTTCAGTATGGCCGGGCCGCTCGAGCACGCCTCCACGGCGGGCACGTAGCGGGAAGATATGGCCGGGGCGGTGAAAATCCTTGGCCTGGCTGCTGGGGTCGGCCAGCTTGCGCAGGGTCAAGGCACGGTCTGCCGCCGATATGCCACTGGTGGTGCCGTATTTGTAATCCAAGCTCACAGTAAATGCGGTGCGGAACGGGTCGGCGTTGTGTGTCACCATTTGTGGCAAGTCCAGGGCTTGCAGACGTTGTGCGGGCATACCGACGCAAACCAGGCCGCTACTGTGTTTGACCAGAAAGGCCATTTTTTCAGTGGTGATTTTTTCGGCGGCGATAATCAGGTCGCCTTCGTTTTCGCGGTCAGTATCATCGACCACGATAACAAACTCGCCGTTAGCGATGGCTTGAATGGCGC
>VFQN01004882.1_pt1 | contig 17101 bp, 13 predicted proteins | sample 3512371 | NCBI WGS metagenome assembly VFQN01 (sample SAMN10412370, study PRJNA504923) | tailings metagenome | isolation source: Replicate 2 from Balatoc abandoned mine | place: Philippines: Itogon, Benguet | collected 2017-08-28 | reverse complement strand
GTCGCGCTCGAAACAAGCCTTGATTTTTGGAGTTTATATGTTTTTAATATATTGATTATCAAATGTTTATTGTAGCTGTCCTCTATGAAAAAGCTTACTTTTTTTCTTTTTTTGATGGTTGCTTCTAGCGTTGCTTTTGCAGACCTTGTGGAAGTACCGACTGGCTCGCCAGCGCCAGTTTCTGATGTATTATTACTAGTTGGTGTTTTGTCTATTGCCGTGTTGCTGTTTGTGCGGTATCGTCGAGCCCGCCAAAAGCATTAATATGTGGATTCATCTTCTCAAAACATGGTTGATTGAGATTCCAATCCTCTGCTTGTTTTTGCGACGTACCGACCGCCTGACGTCTATTGTTGGGCTGGGTGCGCTAATCAACGTATCTACTTGGACGTTTCTTGTCTACTATTATTATCAATTCGGGGGTAATATTTATTTTTTGGAGCTCCTTGTGGCACTCGTGGAGGGCCTGTGGATAAGGGCTTTATGGAAGGTGAGCTGGTCAAAAAGCTTCCTCATTGGACTAGTTGCCAACGCGGTAAGTTTTGGGCTTGGCTGGTCGGGAATGATTTAATTTTTGCTTCTCTATAGGAAAACCTGTACGTTCTAAATGTATGTTTTCCTGTATTCTAAATGTAGGTGATTCCGGATTTACGGGCATTGGGTTTTGAAAGACCTTTGTATCGTCCAATCATAACGATAAAAATGCTTTCACTCATGGAATCCAACGCTGCGCCAATAGAGTATTCTAAGCCTCAAATTCATTCAACCAATGCCCATGATGAGGGCTTTTTTGCGGTTTTGTTTGACATTACCAAAAAACACACGCTGCTTTTTACGTTCTTCTTTCTAATTCCTTTCATCATCTTGCTCATTTCTTTGGGCTTAAAGTGGTATTATATTTTTTACGATACGATGCATTACCTGTCTGATTTTCAATCTGTCAACGGTAATTGGACTGACCCGCAAAATTATTTCAGCCCCGGCATTGATAAGTACATTCGTGAGTTGGACATCGCTGGTTTGGTGGGTGGAATTGTCGGGATTTTTATTGGGTTGTTTTTGACGGTTACTACTGAGAAAATAAATCGGCAAAAAGAACGCCTCAATCAACAAGAAATGGACCACATTAAAACCCAAACCGGGTTGTTGGTGCAGGCGACCAAGTCGCTGAACGGCATCATGATGGAAGTGAGCGGCAAGGTCAACGAGAAAGTGCAGCTCATGGAAGGTACCAAAGATGTGTTGGAAGGTATTGATAAGGTAATAGAGCTTTCAAAAATGCAGGGAAATAGCCTATTGGTGCTGTCAAATACGGCCAAAATTGAGGCGATTTCCCCTTTTCGGATGGACTTGGTGGCCAAACACGCTGATTTAAAACCCCATGAACTGCGCCATGCTACCCAATTTGACTACGCCCGCCGCGCCGAAGCGCTCTTGCGAGATTGTACCGATGTTGAAAATAAACTCAAAGAAACGGCTATTTATCTGCAAAAAATCGGCAGCGGTGCCCGCGTTGAATTTGTAACACTCAATGATCAAAACGAAGGTTCAAGCCACGCTTTTCTAAAATATTTAGGCAAAATATTCAACGAACATGTGTCGGTCGAAACCTACCGAAGTGGTAGCAATTCGGCGCTGGCCGTTAATGAAACCGTACCCCACCACAACCGTTTTATGATTGCCATGAACGGACAAGACGAAACGAATGCACAGTCAGTTTTGATTCGTCAACTCTACAACCAACATTCGCAGGCCATGCGCGAAATGCTGGACTTGGGGGTCCGCGTTACCAAAGTCAACAAGACACTGCCCATTCAATTGTTTATAAGCACCCCCCGTGAAAACACCACTGGTATTCAGAAAACCCTGTGTGTGTGTATTTTAGGGAGTGGCTCCAACTCCAGCGGCCGCCCTTCAAAATTGACCGCTTTCCTCACCGACGACCCGCACATTGTGTCTTCTATGGTTGAACTGTTTTATGATTACGAATCAGACGCCACGCTCAACACCCGTGAGTTTATGCAGAAATTGTAAAATTAGTACGGGGCCGCTCGTCCTATCTCCTCACTTCTCACCCCTAAAGTTCATGTCGACCGTCACCCTTATAAAAAAGCTTTGGCCGTTTGTTCAAAAGTATCGTCAGAGTTTAATCGGTGCTTTTATTCTCACGGGCGTAGGCGCTTTATTGGCCCAAGTAACCCCTTTGGTGATGGAATATACCGTCAATACTGTTCAGGAAATTATTGACAAAAAAAACCAAACCCAAGAACAAATCGCTTGGATAGTGGGCGGGCTAGTGTTGGTTTTGTTTGCTAAAGAAATTATCAATTTGCTGGTACAATTGGGGCAAAAATTCTTGAGCGACCGCCTGCGGTTTCGGTTAGCGGCCGATTTACACAACTACAGCATCAAGCGAATGGTATCGTATCATTTGTCTTTTTTTGCGCTTTCGCAAAACCAAATTGGAAAGCTTGAAAAACGCATCGACAAAGGCATCGAGAGTCTGACCAAAACCGTCAAAAATTTGTTTGTGGATATTGTGCCCATGTTTGCCAATGCGTTGTTGGCTTTGGCTCTGATGTACAAAAAAAACATTTGGGTGGGCGTATGTGCTACCCTCATCATGCCACTTTATGCGCTCATCAGTCGGGAACAATCCAAACGTCAAAAACTGATTCGACGCAATATTCAACAGTTTCGTGAAGAAAAAGCCAACACACTTTTTAACCTTATTGAGTCTATTTTTGTCGTAAAGTCTTTTGTAAGAGAAGAATACGAGACGGGTCGCCAATGGAAACTAACCCAACAACTCTCAGACAGCGAAGTAAAACACCACCGAACCAATTATCTTTTTGATGGCCTCAAAAGCATTGCGGAGCAGTTGGGCGTGGTCATGGTTTTTGTGGTCACCATCTACTTTGTCCTGAACCAACAAATGACCATCGGGGCGATTTTGTTGCACTTGATGTTGTTCAACAACGTTTCGGCGCCCGTGCGGCACCTCCACCGCATTTATGATGAATACAGCGAAGCCCTCACTTATGCCGAAGGCTTTTTTGACATGATTGAGAACAACTCCTATCTCGAAAACAGTCAAAGCAAAACGAAAAATCATTGGAATCTTGTGCATAAATCTTTTGCTGGAACCTTCGAAATGAAAGCCGTTGATTTTGTTTATCCCAACGGAAAGCAAGCCTTAAATGGGGTAAATCTGCATTTGGAAGCAGGAAAAACAACGGCATTGGTGGGTTTGTCGGGGGCAGGAAAAAGTTCAGCCATGAATTTATTGGCGGGCTTTTATTTCCCCACGCATGGAGAAATTCTGCTTGATGGAAAACCCTTGACGGAATACGACCCGCACTGGATTCGTCGAAATGTGGGTTTGGTGATGCAGAAAAACCATATTTTTTCGGGTACCATCGAAGAAAATATTCGTTACGGAAAATTGGAAGCTACCCCAGACGAAATCGTATCGGCGGCTAAGCAAGCGAGTCTGCACGAACAAATTTTACAGATGCCCAATGGGTATCAATCCGAAGCCAAAGCGCTGTCGGGTGGGCAGCAGCAGCGGATTGCTATTGCGCGTTTATTTCTCAAAAATCCCCCCATTATCTTCTTGGATGAACCCACCGCAAGTTTGGATGCCATCACGGCGGAGCAAATCAAAGACAGCATCGATGCCATCAAGAAAAATCGTACCGTATTGATTATCTCGCACAGTATCAGCCAAATCATGGACGCTGACCAAATTTATGTGATGCAGGAAGGTGAAATTATTGGTAAAGGTAGCCACGAAACGCTGTATGCGGCAGGGGGGCTTTACCGCGAAATCATCGATTCAAACGCCCGTACCCTCAATATCGGGCGGCTTGCCGCCACGGTTTTGGGCTAACTACAGGTTTTCCTATACTTCAAAATACAGGTTTCCCTTACCCAAAATGTAGGTGTTTCCGGATTTACCAGCGTGGCTTTTTGGAGGAACTTTGTATCATCAGAAGCGAGGCAACAAAAGCACTGAAAGTAAAGCAACTTCCTGATATTCAAAAAGAAATAGTCATCAAAAAAATCTGAAAACATTACAACAATGAACGCTACCGCCAAACAATTCGTCATTCGTCACCTTGTGGGAGCCAAAGCAAATCAAGTGGAAGAATTTGATTTTAACGGTCACAATGAACTTACATTGGGCCGCTCAAACGACAGCGATATTCAGTTCGATCCTGAAATTGATACGGTTGTTAGCCGTGAGCATGGCAAAATCGTCAAAGAAGGACCGTTGGCTTTTGTGTTGATTGACAACAACAGCCGCAACGGAATTTTTGTCAACAAAACACGCGTAAAAGGTCAAACTTCCATCGAGCCAGGCGACGAAATCCAACTCGGAAATAATGGCCCCGCTTTTATTTTTGACATTGACCCGCGTCCCGCCGAATTAATGCCCGCCACTCGATTGGTAGAAGTCGTTAAACCTACCAATGAATTTGTACCGTTAGAAGTTTCTGAATCAACACCCATCAAAACGGGCATTGGCAAGCAGACGTTTGAACGGGTAATCAACACCGAACGCAGCAAATCTCGTCGTACGCTTTGGGCTGCTATGGCCGCTGCTTTTGTGATTTTTGGCTCTTTAGGATTCGTGTTCTGGAATTCGACCCGAGAAGACCAAGCAGAGATGGATGCTAAATACAATCAGGCGCTCCAAAAACAACAAGAAGAAGCCCGAATCCAAATGGTGGCATTGCAGGAAAAAGTAGAGCAGGGCAAGCCAATTTCTACTGCCGCTATCGCTTCTGCCAACACCGATAAAGTAGTGAAGATTTTTATTTCGTGGGAACTGTACGAAGTGCAAGAAAACGAGGAGTTGTACCATGAATACCGCCCCGATGCGCAAGGTACATTCCGTCCGCTGTTTGTGCAGACCCAAAACGGCATCGAGCCTTATTTAGTTACCAAGAAAAAATCATTGGTGGGCTTACCCGTGGGCTCTACCGGAACGGGCAGCGGATTTGTAGTAAGCTCCGACGGTCAGATTTTGACCAACCGCCACGTGGGTGCTGCTTGGAAAACGCGCTATTCGGGCTTTGCATGGAACAACTTCCCGGGTTATTTGGTGCAGGGGCTTGATAAAACGGGCCAGCCTGTATTGGCCAAAGAGCCAACCGTAGGAGCTGAACAAATTTTTGGCTGGGTTCCTTCGGAAGCTACCATGGTGGATGGTCGGCCAGCGCAAGTGGAAGGCCGCAACAAATACTTAAAAGTGGTCTTTGCCAATACCTCACAGCCGTATGAAGCCCGTTTGATTACGCCTTCGCAAAGTCATGATGTGGCGCTTATCAAGGTGGATGTCAACAATCTAGCTCCCGTGACGCTCAAAGATAATTACGGTTCGGTAAAAGCGGGCGAAGAGATTATCGTGATGGGTTATCCCGGTGGTGCTCCGCAGCAGCGCGTAGTTCGTAAGTCAAATGACCCTTTCAAACCCAATGCTGAGGTATTTGAAGTGGCTTCGCCCGTTACTTCGCCAGGCCACGTGCAGCAAGTAGTGGCAAGCTCCACCGAATTTTCAACCAAACAATCGGGTTTCGGCGACAGCTACCAACTGGATTTGAACGCCACGGGCGGCGGCAACAGCGGTGGGCCGATGTTTGACGAAAAAGGAAACGTCATCGGGATTTATTACGCGGGGGGGGGCGATGCCCGGCAGGGAATCATCTCATTCGCCATTCCCATCAAGTACGGAATGGAATTGTTGAAAACGCCTAAAAGTGAATAATTAGCAGCTTATTAATCTATGCTTTAAGGGTGTAATTTTCTGATAATTAGATTCTTTATTCGATAAAATCAATCATCGAAAATCCAATAAAATGCAATTAGGCCAAAACATAAAAGGCTACGTTTTAACGCAATGGCTCGGCTCGGGAGGAATGGGCGAAGTGTATCAAGCAAAACACCAGACCTCTCGCCGCCCTGCGGCGGTGAAAGTCCTCTATCGTGCCGACCAAGCCGCCCGATTTCGTAACGAGGCCTATATTCAGGCTTCTGTGCAACATCCTCACATTGCGGCCCTTTACGAATACGCGATTGAAAACGGTACGCCCTGCATTATCATGGAATACGTCGAAGGAATTACGCTTGAAAAACTCATCAAACGACAAGGGCGATTGCCCGAAGCGTTTGTCTGGAAGATAATGGAGCAGATAGTGTTGGCGGTAGTTTATTTGCACGAACGACACATCATCCACCGCGATTTGAAACCGGGAAACATAAAAGTAAACCGTGAGAGTTTTGCCAAATTGTTGGATTTTGGAATTGCCAAATCGACTTATACGCCCAAACTCACGCAGGAAGGATACATCGTCGGAACGTCGCATTATATGGCTCCTGAGCAGTTTCATGGCAAAGTAAGCATTCAATCTGATTGTTGGTCGTTAGGGGTTTTACTCTACGAAATGCTGACGGGGCATTTGCCTTTCGACGGTCGCAGCGAAACGGAAGTTCGCTTAAAAATAGAACGAGGACAGTACACTTCCCCTGATTTATTGGTTCCACACTTGACAAAAAGAAGCAAGCGTCTTATTCATAGGTTGTTGCGAAGCAATAGCGCCAATCGAATGACGGCGACGGAACTGCTGCAAGAATTAAAAAGCCCAGCAGACAACGGATTTTCGCTTGCAGAATGGGTGGATACTTTCACAGATTTTATGGAAAAAATCCCTGTAAAACGTTGGCTAAGAACAAAAAATCATTGACCTACACCGAACCTCTACGTGCCATGTTCTGGAAAAAATGGTTATCAAATAAAGCAACTGACGCCTCCCTGTCAGAATCTTTCAGCGACTTACGGGCCGTGGTGGTATCGGATGTAGGTTGTGTGCGTACCAACAATGAAGACGCGGCGCGGTTTGTGCGCCCAGCAGATTTGTTGGTACGGTCATCAAAAGGTTTTCTGGCGATTGTGGCAGATGGCATGGGAGGGCACGCCGCGGGAGAAATCGCTTCTCAAATGGCAGTGGAAACCATTGCCAAAACGTATTACCAACGGGAAGAAACACCCGAAGAAAGTTTGTTTTTGGCATTTACCAAAGCCAATCGTGCCATTTGGCAGGCGGCAAGCCGTAATGTACGTCAGCGCGGCATGGGCACAACCTGCACGGCGGTGGTGGTGTGCGATGCTAAATTGTACATTGCCCATGTAGGTGACAGCCGATTATATCTGCTCAAAAACGGCCAACTTTTACAATTATCAACTGACCATACGTATGTTCAAATGCTTGTTCAGCAAGGGGTTATTGCTCCTCTAGAAGCCGAAAAACATCCAGAACGAAACGTACTCACTCGTGCCATGGGTACCCACAACAAAGTGGAAATTGATGTCGAAGCCATGACCCATTCCCTCGAAAGCGATGATCGTCTGCTGCTATGTACCGATGGTTTATACGACTATCTCACCAATGATGAAATTGCGCAACTGATGCTTATGCCCACCTTGAATGAATCGGCGCAGCAGTTGGTAGAAGCCGCCAAACAACGCGGTGGCCACGACAATATCACCGTGTTGTTGATTGAGCGTCTCTCTTCTGAAGCACAGCAAGCCCTCCGCCCAACTGAAGAAATTGCCTAAATAATTAACCGTTACTGTTTACTGAAATGATTGGCCGAACCCTACAAAACTATCACATTGAAGAGCTCCTCGGCGAAGGAGGTATGGGGACGGTGTATCGTGCCACCGATACGTTTCTTCGTCGTCCTGTAGCCATAAAAATGCTGCATCCACATTTGTTGCGCGACGCTACTTTCATGGAACGGTTTCGGAATGAGGCCGTGCTTTCTGCCCAACTTAACCATCCGAATGTGGCGACCTTATACAATTTTCTTCAAGTTCGGTCCGACAATGTGATGGTGATGGAGTTGGTGGACGGAATGACTTTAGAGCGCTTGGTGTCTAAGCAAGGAAAATTGCCATTAGAAACGGCCATCAGGATTGTTATTCAGGCCCTTGATGGGTTGCAACACGCCCATTATAAAGGGATTTTGCACCGAGACATCAAACCCGCAAATTTGATGCTCACCCGTGAAGGAACGGTTAAACTGATGGATTTTGGCATTGCGCGAATGGTTGGCAGTCAGCGCCTCACCCGGGTAGATAGGGTGGTTGGTACCTTGGAATACATGGCCCCTGAATTATTGAATGGCGCGGAGCCGTCAGTACAGTCGGATTTGTACGCCGTTGGGGTGTTATTGTACGAACTATTGACAGGAAAACTGCCATTTGAACCTGCAACTGATACAACCCTTATCAACCAAATTCTGACTAAAAAACCCATTTCGGCACGAACACGGGTGGTCGATTTGCCCAAACAGATAGACGAAATTTTGGAGGTACTGCTTCAAAAGAAACCAGAAAAACGCTTTTCTAAAGCCTTAGAATTACGTCAGGCCTTGGCGTTGGTGGTTGCACCTGGGCCGATTAACCTCCAAATATTTGATACGACTCCCAAGCCCCTACCCTCCACTCGTTTGGCAGATGTTAAGACTGATAAACCACAGGTAGCACCTACTCGGTTGGCGGGTGCCGATACGCAACCTAAGAAGCAATCAGGAACGCAACAACTCACGGCTAATCTGTTGAGTTTGGAAGGGTTGATATTGTTGGGAGCTATCGTGATTGCGGCGGGGATTGTCGGGTTTTGGCTTGTTGGCGTAGATAAAAAAGACGATGACCGTAAAGAACCACCCTTTGGTCTGGTTCAAACAGACACAACAAAAAAGGTAGTTGGCCCAGCGGTTGAAAAAAAACAGAACAGCCTTCCTACAATTGCTCAAGCGGAAGTGGTAGTGCGTTTGCCACCTAAACAAGAATCAGCCCTTCCGATTGATAAACCTTCAAAGCCCATTAACAATACCCCATCCAACCCAGTAAAAAAGAAGGTACCAGTCGACGAAAAACCAGAAGATACCCCCCCCGTAAAGGAAGAGCCTAAGCCTGTTGAAAAAGAAGAAAAGCCCAAAGAGCCAGAGCACAAAGCACCCGTTCGAATGGCAACGGTCGAAGTAAGAAATGAGCCTTTTGCGGTAGAGTTCACCCAAACAATTTCATCGGACGCGGTGGCAGGGCAAATCGTTTGGCTGAGAGCGGTGTCACCCATTCAAATAGATGGCTTAATGGTGGTGTCAACAGGAGCTCGGGTGCGGGCCCGCGTTACGTCAGCTCGACCCGCTTCCAATTCACAAAAAGCGCTTTTAGCTGTTCAATTTGAAGCCGTTGAAGCGGTCAATAATCAATGGATAGCCATCAAATACCCCGAATACAGCGATAAAGCCAGCGATGAGGTGGTGTTTCAGCAAGGCCGCCGCATCAATAATCTACGTACCACTCGTACTACTCTTACCGTTCCATTCTAACCTTTTAAAACAATGCTACGACAGATAATTCTATTGCCTCTCTTGTTTCTGACCACCTCACTTTTACTACGTGCGCAGGATATTCAGTCCAATACCGAAGGCTTAAATGTGCATTTGTACGGCAGTCTTGTTCAATGGTCGTCCACGTTTTTTGACCAACTAGATGAATCAGATCCAAATGGAATAGGAGCTGGTGTTCGTTTGGGGTATGGTTTTAACCAGCGTTTTGAGGCATTTGCCCAATATGAAGCCCAAACCCTAAAATTCAAGTCAGAATGGGACATCAATCAAATGGGAACGCTAGTTGCTGGTATAAGGGCTAATTTTGGCGGAACATTGCAAAAAGTGCGTCCATTTGTAGAAGGTGGCTACGCATTGACAAACCTGAAAATAAAGCCCGTTTTATTGAATGCTCGATTTTACGAGTTTCAGTTGAAAGGCCCTGGGGTATGGTTGGGCGGCGGCGTAAACTATTTTATCACCACTCAATTGGCTATAAATGGTCGGATTGGCGGTACTTTTGGGAAGTTTAACAGTTTTTTAGCAAATGGTCAGGGGTTTGAAGACCGTCCTGATGTGCGTACTTTTCGGGCGTCTTTGGGAATAGTATATTTTTTTAATCAATAAAAGTGACTTTTCTTAATTCAATACGTATATAAGAAGATATTCAAAATCGTTTTAGGATATTTCATTTTCCTTAACACATTTTACCCTACTTATTTATTTACCCGATTTTGTGCCGTTGGTAAGGCCAATTCAGCCCACTGACGGTACATTTTTCCCGAAAAATGAAGCCCGTCATCCGCAATAAGTGAGGCATCGTTGCGAGCCGTACGAGAGAGTGGGGTTATATCAATAAATACAATCCCTAATTTTTCACATTCCTCCTTGGCAGCATTGTTAAATGCATCAATTTCGGTGGCAATTTTGGCCTGGTCGGTTCCTTTGGCAAATGGTGTTACGCCCCAATCGGGGGTTGAAAGCATAAAAACGCGTTCGATATTTCCGCCCGCAAATCCAATGGATTGTTGAAGAAGTTCGTGCAACTCTTCGCGGTATCGCTCAATGGATTGGCCACGGTATTGGTTATTTACCCCAATCAAGATAGAAACCAAATTGTAAGGGCCTTTAGGATTTCTGCCTTTAATACCCTCCATCAGCTCGGCTGTTGTCCAGCCCGTTTTGGCGATAATCTCTGGATTGGCGATGTTTATGTTGTTTTTGCGCAACAAATCACTCAAAATGACGCTCCAACGTTCTTCGGGCGTTACCCGTTCACCAATGGTATAAGAATCGCCCAAGGACAAATAACGATATTGTCCGGGGACGAGTGTAGGCGCTGGAGTCTGGTCGTTGTTCATAGGAGATTCGGCGGCACAAGCCATCATCAAAATTAGAATACTTATCGTCCATTTCATCGCTCGTTGACGTTTTTATTGTATTTTTGGGGTTGAAATACGGGTAGTTTTTTATGAATTTTTTGTCGGCCGACGATCTTATTTATGGGTACATGAATGGAATTTTTCCAATGGCCGATGCCGATGGTACGCTCTATTGGTACTCTCCAGACCCTCGGGCCATTATTCCGCTTGATACCTACAAACCTTCCAAATCGCTGCGCCCCATCCTCAATAAACAACAATTTGAGATTCGAGTGAACGCTGATTTTGAGGGTGTAATGAAAGGCTGCGCTTTGCCCAGACAAGATGAAGAATCCACTTGGATTTCTGATGAAATCATCAGCGCCTATTCTGAGTTGCATCGAATGGGTTTTGCACATAGCGTCGAGACCTACGAAAATAATGAACTGGTGGGTGGTTTATACGGTGTTGCCATTGGGGGTGTTTTTTTTGGAGAATCCATGTTTCACACCGTAAGCAATGCCTCCAAAGTCGCTTTTCATTATTTGATTGAAATTCTTAAACAGCAAAGTTACGATCTTCTGGACACGCAGTTCATCAATGACAATGTACGTAGATTTGGGGCGATTGAGATTCCCAAATCAGAATATATAAAGCTGTTAAAAAAAGCCCTTCTTAAAAAAGCCCATTTTGTCGAAACCGATATTAAGCATCTTTTTCAAAATCCGTTCGGAAAAACAAAATAACGAACTCACATCTACGGGCATTTCAGGCGGGTTTTATGTATTTTGGGTTTGGAAAATTGTGCTTTCATCCGTAAAACTTGGTTTTGCCCCATATTCTCTTAAACTTTACTTAAAAATAAACTCCAATAGAACCTTTTTGAAACTATGGCCGCGATTTCTTTGAATGTCAACGGAAAAAACTTTTCCCTTGATATTGACCCCAAAATGCCGCTCCTCTGGGCAATCCGCGATTTTGTAGGACTAAAAGGTACCAAATTTGGCTGCGGAATTGCGCAGTGTGGTGCCTGTACTGTTCATTTAGAAGGTAAACCTACCCGTTCATGTGTGCTTCCTGTGCAGGCCGTAATTGGTAAAAAAATTACGACGATTGAAGGTCTCGGCACTGAAGAAAATCTGCATCCAGTACAACAGGCGTGGATTGAGGAGCAAGTGCCGCAGTGTGGTTATTGCCAGTCGGGCCAAATCATGGCGGCAAGTGCTTTGTTGAAAGAAAAAGCTAACCCTACCGATGCCGATATTGATTCTGCTATGCGCGGCCATATTTGTCGTTGTGGTACGTATGACCGTATTCGTAAAGCGATTAAACGAGCGGCAAAAGATACTCCTAAAACCGGCGTAACTGGCGGAAAATAAACCACAACATGCGCATCAACAGTGATGTGTCATTAGGCAAAAAAAAGTCAAAAAAGATGAGCAATCGCAGAGATTTTATAAAAACACTTGGCTTATCATCGGCGGGTCTGATGATGGGCCTTTCGGCTTCCTCTAAGCCAACGGTCATTCATTTAAACGGAGCAGGGCCTTCTGCATTGGCCCTCGAAATCAATCCATTTATTGTGATTGAGCCAAACGGAAAAATCATTTTGATTAATCCGCGACCTGACATGGGCCAAGGTTCTACGCAGGCTGTACCGTCGCTGTTGGCCGAAGAGCTTGAAGTGCGTCTTGATCAAGTAACTATTTGGCAGTCAGATGGAAAAGGAAAGTACGGCGACCAAACCTCAGGCGGAAGCAGCAGCGTACGGGCCTTATGGAAGCCAATCCGTCAGGCAGGAGCAGCTGCCCGGGAAATGCTGGTGAAAGCCGCCGCTCAGCGCTGGAGCGTTCCTGAAAGCGAGTGTTATGCCAAAGAAGCCAAAGTTTTCCACAGACCGAGTGGAAAATCGTTGACTTACGGAGAAGTAGCCGACGAAGCCTCAAAATTTGAAGTACCTAAAAACCCCGCACTCAAAGAGGCCAAAGACTTTAAGATTGTAGGAAAATACGCCCCCCGACTCGACGTACCAGCGTGGGTAACAGGCAAGGCCGTTTTTGGTATTGACGTTGAAGTACCTGGAATGGTCTATGCCGTCATGATTCACAATCCCCACATCTTTGGAAAAGTAGTATCAATTGATGATACCGAAGCACTCAAAATCAAAGGGGTACAAAAAGTTTTGAAGTGTGAGCGCCCAATGCCTCACCGCACGGCCGAAGCCGTGGCAATCATCGCAGATAATTATTGGGCGGCCTTATCGGCCAAAAAAGTAGTAAAAGTTCATTGGGACAACGGAACAGTACCACATACCTTAACTACCGATGCTTATTTCAAAAAATGCGCGGAAGCGGCTACCAAAGAAGGCCTAAAAGGTGAAGAATCGGGTGATTTTGCAGCGGCATTTGCCGGTGCAGCCAAAAAATTGGAAGCGCTTTATGAAACTCCGTTTTTGGCACACGCACCAATGGAGCCAGAAAATGCCATTGCGCACGTAAAAGAAGACGGTACGGCGGAAGTTTGGGCACCAATTCAAGGGCCAGATTGGGCCTTGCGCGACTTGGCTGGGTATCTCAAAATCAAACCTGAACAAATAAAAATAAACGTAGCGTTGTTGGGCGGAGCCTTTGGCCGTAAAGCCTACCATGATTTTCTGTTGGAAGCTTGTTTTCTTTCGAAAGAAGTGAAAAAACCAGTCAAATTGGTTTGGACGCGCGAAGATGACATCACCCAAGGGCCGTACCGCCCCGGTATGATGGCGCGGATGCAGGGAGGGGTTGATGAGAAAGGCAATATTGTAGCCTATCACCACCATCCTATTGGAGAATCTATTCAGTTTCAGGTATTCAAAGCGCCAAATGATAAGCCAGACGAGTGGATTTGCGGGGAGTTGAGCCAAAAAGAACAAAAATATACGATTCCAGCCTTCAAAGTGTCGTTTACGCACGTGGATACTGAAATTCCGATTGTGTGGTGGCGCTCGGTTTATGCGTCCAATTTTGGGTTTAGTCAGGAAGGGTTTTTGGACGAACTTATCCATTCGGCGGGCAAAGACCCATTGAAAGCGCGTCTTGAAATGATGACCGATGAGCGATTCAAAAAAGTGCTCGAAACATTGGGAGAAAAAGCCAAATGGGGAGAAAAACTTCCCGCTGGACACGGAAAAGGCATCGCTGTTTTTAAATCTTTTGGTAGTATCAGTGCGTGTTGCATTACTGTAGCCAAGCACGGAGCGGGCGTGAAAGTGGAAAAAGTCGTGTCGGTCATTGACTGTGGGCACTACGTAAATCCAGACAATGTGAAAGCCCAAACTGAAGGCAATATTGTGATGGGTATCACGGCGGCGGTTAAAAAAGGAGTGACGTTTACGCACGGGCAAGCCGACCATACCAATTTCCATCAATACCATGTAATGCGTTTTAACGAGATGCCTGCGGTTGAGATTCATATCGTAGAAAGCGGCGCCGAACCAGGTGGAGTAGGTGAGCCAGGATTGCCACCGATAGCTCCAGCGCTGGCCAATGCTGTTTTTGCCGCAACGGGTAAGCGCATCCGAAAATTGCCGTTTGATTTGAATACCTTGGCGTAGAAAACGGAACACTTCCCAAGTCTTCAAGACTTGGAAAGTTAAGTGTATGGATATCATACCAAAAGCGGCTTTCGGGCCGCTTTTTTTGTGGGTCTGTTTATCTTGTAAAGTTTTTATATATCTTTGCAATTCGGTATGCTTGCATACTAATAAAACCGAATTGCTTAACCTTCTAACTGCTTAACTGTCAATGGCCCAGTACTATAGCCGTCGTAACCTTAATTTTCTTCTCTACGAAGTATTTAATGCTACCGAGTTAACGCACTACCCCTACTACAGCGCTCATGACCGCGAAACGTTTGACATGACGATTGATGCCGTCACCCAGATAGGCGATACTATCATGTTTCCGCATTTTCGTGATTTGGACCGAAACCAGCCAGAACTGAAAAACGGCAAAGTAACCGTACATCCAAAAGTAGGCGAATACCTCAAAGCAATGGGCGACGGCTTTTCTTTTGAAGACGGCGGCCAGCAATTGCCCGAAATTGTTAATTCTATTCTTGGGTTTATTTTAATGGCAGCTAACAACGGCATGATGTATACTGGCCTTACTTCGGGGGCGGCCCGGCTGATTGCTTCTTTTGCTTCAGAAGAATTAAAACAAACCTACGTTGAAAAAATGCTTGGCGGAAAATGGCAAGGCACCATGGCCCTGACCGAACCCCAAGCTGGAAGTTCATTATCTGATATTACGACCTCAGCTACTCCGCAGGCAGATGGCTCTTACCGAATCAAAGGCCAAAAGGTCTTTATTTCGGCTGGTGACCACGATCAGTGCGAAAATATTATTCACCTGATGTTGGCACGGATTGACGGTGCGCCCAAGGGTACCAAAGGCATTTCTCTTTTGTTAGTACCCAAATACCGCCTTGACGGCACCGAAAATGATGTAACTTCTACAGGAATCTATCATAAATTAGGTCAACGGGGTGTTCCTGCCATGCACCTGACCATGGGGGACCGCGATGATTGTCACGGCTGGTTGGTGGGCGAACCGCACCGAGGGCTTAATTACATGTTTCAGATGATGAACGAAGCCCGCATCGGCGTAGGAATGACGGGCGTGGCAATTGCTTCGGCAGCGTATGGTGCTTCGTTGCAATACGCCAAAGAGCGTCCCCAAAGCCGTCGATTGAATGAAAAGTCGGCCTTGGATAGCCCTCAAATTCCAATCATTCAACATCCAGATGTAAAACGAATGTTGCTGCTGCAAAAGGCAATCGTAGAAGGATCGTTATCACTTTTGATGGAAACTGCCCGTTGTGCTGACATTGCTCACGCGAGCGAAGACCCAGAAGAGAAGGAAAAATACCATTTGATGCTTGAATTGCTGACGCCCGTGGCAAAAACCTATCCGACCGAAATGGGAATGGTGGCCGTGAGCAATGGACTACAAGTGCTAGGAGGATATGGTTTTACGGAAGATTTTCCGTTGGAACAGCTTTATCGTGATATTCGTATCACTCCGATTTATGAAGGAACCACTGGCATTCAGTCACAAGATTTGCTTGGTCGTAAGATGACTATGAAAGGTGGTAAACCTGCGCAATATCTTTTTGGGGAAGTGGCCAAAACCATTGCCGAAGCAGAAAACCACGAAACCCTGAAACCTTGCGCCCAAAAATTGAAGACTGAATTGGCCCGTTTACAGGAAGTAACGATGGCTTTGATGCCCTTTGCAATGCAGGGCGATATTGAGCGATTTTTGATGGATGCCACCTTATACATGGAAATGTTTGGCATCAGTACCGTGGCGTGGCAGTGGCTGAAGCAAGCCGTTGTGGCGCAGCGCACCATTGTTACGCAAAACCCTGACGGCGAAGAGCTGGCTTTTTACGAAGGAAAAATTCATACGATGAAATTCTTCTTCCATTATGAAGTCCCCAAAACGCTTGGATTGGCGGTGCGTTTAAAAGACAACGAAGTATTGACAATTGCCACTGAAAAAGAGGTGATTTTGTAACGATATGGGGTTCATACCCAAAAAATTTTATCATCAACTAAAAACCGAAGCAACAGTCCCGACATTTGTCGGGATTTGTTGTTTATAAGGGAGTTTGGGTTTATGTTTGCGGCTGAACCCTCACTCATCACCTACCATGATTATTGGCATTGGCGGACGTAGCCGATCTGGAAAAACGACGTTTGCCGAAACATTGGTTTGGCATTTTCGTGCTCAAAACAAACGGGCACTCGCTCTGCACCAAGACGATTTCGTTAAAATTCTTCACGACATTCCCCTTATTCATGACCGTACAGATTGGGAAACGCCAGAATCTATTGATTTTGAGTTATTAAGGAAAGCTACTGCGTTTTTGCATCGGGATTTTGAGGTACTCGTTATCGAAGGGATTTTAGCATTTGCTGATGATGATTTGAATGCGTTGTATGATTTTTGCTTTTTCACGCATATTTCAGAAGAAACGTTTCGTATTCGTAAAGCCGCCGATACACGCTGGGGCGAAGAGCCTGTTTGGTATATCAATCATATTTGGGAAAGCTTTTTAAAGTATGGCCAACCTCCCCAAGAGTTGAAGAACCTGATGGTCATAGATGGGGAAAAACCGTATCAAATGGGGGAAATAGAGGAATTTTTGCGCCATTTTGACAAATAATTTTATTATAAATGGTCATTTTGTCATAAAAGTGGGCTTGGTACGCTGTTTGAGAATTTAAAAGCAACTAGCCAAGTAGCAAAATGAAAGCAAAAATTCAAATTCCGCAAGAAATTCTGACCGCAATAGAT
>VFQN01004881.1_pt1 | contig 17104 bp, 22 predicted proteins | sample 3512371 | NCBI WGS metagenome assembly VFQN01 (sample SAMN10412370, study PRJNA504923) | tailings metagenome | isolation source: Replicate 2 from Balatoc abandoned mine | place: Philippines: Itogon, Benguet | collected 2017-08-28 | reverse complement strand
CATATCAACTCTTCCTTTCTTCTTATTTACAGTTAATAGACAGACACAGGAAAGCAAAGTTATAGATCCATTAGAAAAGAAAGAAGAAACAGGTTTACATAACTATCTAAATCACATCACATCACATCACATCATCAAATAAAAATGAGCAATAAATAAATAACGACAATAAACTGAACAAAGAATATCAACAAATAGAGGAATGAAATTATTTTATTTCATTGTTACTTTAATGCGATCAGCGACATCTTTCACTCGTCCTTCCATCTCCTCGCCTTCAGAGAGGAGAGATAAAGGTTTGACTGAATATAACTCATTGCGAAAGCGATGCTTCCAGTGAGTCTTCTTACTCACTGCCTCTTCGAACGCAGCAATCACGATCTTAGCTGATGTCAGAGCTCCGAGAGCATAGTTCAACTCAAGACGACAATGATCGTCTTCCTCATCTCTTCCAACATTTGCAGGAGAAGTTCTTCGATGATATTCCTCAGTTAAGCAAACGAGAACAGTCTTTGATCTATCCATCGCATCTACCACTCGTTCTTTACTCTCTCCCTGCGATTGAGGGAGGTAGACAGAGTAACCGTGTAATTGTTGCAAAGAAGTGGCGAGAAACTGAATTCTCTCTTGAACTGCGAGAGACTCGTGGTGGAAATAGGAGATAAACACGTCGTATTGCTTGTCTAGGGGCGGAAGAGGGAAGGAAGCTCTTCTTAAGGGAGTTAATGCCTTTGGCGTTGTTTCAATTACAGCAAAAGAAGAGGAGGTAGGGGAGGTACGATTAACTGGACTGCGATCCTAAACAGAACATATTGAAGAGATGATAGATTATTCGTGAGTCTCTAACCTCACTTGCATCATCACTGATCGTGCGAGAGATCGGCACAGACCGAGGCGATGACACATTAGAATCTTCTGTTTCAGACGATCCTGAAGAAATCCACTTCCACACAATAAATATGACCTATAATATAAATACAGTAAGTACGAATATGAGTTTCCGAATGTGTAGTCTTACGATGGCTGAGAGGATTCCGATGATGAGAGCATTTCCTTCTAACCAAATATTCGTATGTTGTGGGATTAACGAATCCGGGAAAGAAGGAATGGACTGCTGCTCTGTTAATAGTTGTTGTTTCTCGATAGCGTACTGCGATCTGATCGCATTCGTCAGATCAGAGATTTCATTTTCAAATAGTTTCCCCTTCCACTCTTGAAAGGACAAAGTATGAGACGAGAGAGAGGGAGCACTATCATTCTTCTCGTCTGTTGCGACATCAGAGATGAGGGAGATAGGAGAAGGGATCTGTTGCTCGTAGTGATAGAAATTCTGCAATAATTCATGTTTCAGCTCTCGAAGATCTCTCTCCTTCTCACGACTAAGCTCACTTCGAACATTTTCAACTTCTTGATGGTATTTCAAAGTTAAATCTTTCCGAATATCTTCTTTCTCCCTGTGACAGCGAAGTTGAAGCTGATGCTCATATAACTCACGTTCAAGGCGATACTGCTTGATAGAACTTTCTCTAGCCTCAGCAAGATCCAAGGTAAATTTTTGTAATAACTTTTGACTTGTTTGTTGCTTTTCTTTCTGGCATTTGGAAGTGTAATAATCAGTTAAACGATCTTTTTCTTGTTGATAATCAAGTTGGAGTTGTCGAGTTGTTTGTTGTAACTGATTTTTATCACACATATTGCCTGGTAAATGCGACACGAAGGGCAAATGAAAATCACTTGAAACTATCAAAGTAATGAAGAGTAATGAGGATCTATCTCTTTATCTCTTTTCTCTTTTTTCTTTCTTTCTCTCAAAGAATTTGAATTTTCTGCTCTCTTCCCAAAGAAGCGCTTTTCATTCATTTCAAACAGGTTTGTGTGAAAAGCGCTTTTGCACGGTGACCAAAAGACAAGAAGATTCCTTGATTCAATTTCCATTCAATTTTTGTCAGTTTTTTCGTCTTTGTGAAATTGAATCTTCTTTCAATGCAATTCAGTGCTGAATTAACAACACCTGAATCTATTGAGGATACTTACACCTCACTACCAACACCGACTTTAAAGAAGAAGAGGGGAAGAAAGCCACTCAATCATCAATCGAATCCTTTGTCATCCATAACTGAAGATAATGAAAATCCCTCGGGTATGATTGAATCTTCGAATTTCAGGAAATCTAGTGAAGATCTTTATATGTCATCATCGAATAATCTTACAACAGCAACAAATACAACAAGTAATTCAATTGTTAGCGAGTCATCTAATAATAACAGTACACTAAGAAGTACCCGGTCAACCTCTTCAGTGATAAGTGGTAATACCGATCAAACGAGTGCCCCCAATCTTCAGCATATCCTGAGTCAATACCCGAACATGGATCCAAAACTATTAGAAATGAAATTTCCAAAGGAATATGAGAATGCCTTTGCGACAGCAATATTTGAACTTGGTTTGAAGCATTCATCACCAAAGATTTTAATTCCTTTAATGCCTACCACGAATGCTGAATTATCAACAGAACATATTAAATCTCACCTTCAAAAGTATCGCATCCATCAAAAGCGATCGAAGGAAGAATTTGAATTTTTTTACCGAACACATGTTCAGGAAAGCTTTCATGATTGGGAGAAAAATCGTGGTTGGGAAAGTATTACTATCCCATCTTCCTCTGTTATTAATGATTCTGCACAATTACAAAAGCAAAACTCTGATAAGTTGAAAGTTGGATATACAAGCTCAAATTCTTCGCTGAATGAATTTGATCTAGCGAATGCTGAAGGTATTTGGATCGGGAATGAAAGCAAAGAGTCAGGAAATCCTCACCCATTAGACAGTATTGACGAAGATGAAGAGCCGATTCGAAAGATCAGGAAGTTGCAACAACTGAAAGACTCTTTGACTGCTACCATTACCATGATCGAAGATATTAAATCATTGGGTAAGATGGCAGCAGATGACTGTTCTCGATTTAGTAAGAATCTTCAGTCAATGATTAATATTTAGAATCATTTAACTGTCTCTTTTTTGCTTTCTCTTTCCTTTGAATTATAGCTCGCCTTTGTAAGTAGTGAAAACGCTGTAAATAAGAATGTCACAATGTTCTGAAAAATATGTTCAATAAGTTAAGCATTTGATTTGACAATTAGTTGGAGTAGGTGAGGTTAAGAACTGTGGTTGGTGATAGTTGAAAGCCATTCAACTGTCGTAACGCCATACCAGCATGAATTTCATTTTCAAACTCTATAAATGCTAGACCACGATTTCCTGGAACTATGCGAACATCGATAAAGCCTGGGAACTGTTGAAAAAGAGGGTTGAGAGCTTCTGCCGTAATCTCGGCGGGTAAGTTCTGAGCTATAAGAATTTTATTTGGAATATTGTTGAACATGAGGCGAGGCTCTTTAGCTGGTCGTTGCACTGGTCGATTATCTTGATTGTTATTATTCGAATTATCTGCTTCATTGTCTTCCTCTAATTCTTCTCGTGATCTTTTCACCGATTTTACAATAGGCAGACCTTCTTTTCTGGCGGTAACGTGAGATTTAGACTTCGCAAACTGTATTTTCTACAAAAATTCACAATTTAAGATATTCAGAAAAATAAGAGAAGGAAAATCTATCTACATACCAGACTTTTTCCATACAGACTGAAGCCTTGTTTTCCCTTTATTGCGTTTGTGGCAGAAACAACATCTTGAAAGACAACCCAAGCCTACAACATAATAAGAGGGAAATTTAAAAATTTATTAAAGTCTGATTGTTTTACCTGGCCCCGCATTTTTAAGCCTTTACAAGCAATAATTTGCACCACTTTTCCATACTGAGAAAATAACATATACAACAACTTCTTTAATGCTTGCTTCTTAATTTTTTCATTAATATTATTAATATAAATGGTCGGATTTGGTTCTGCTACTTCTGTTTCCATTTTGATTGCAGGTCAAATGATCTCAAATGTCTAATAACTAACAAAGAAGCAACAATAAATGATTGATCAGTTGAAAGATTTTCTTTAATTTACCTTATAGTTAAAATTCAGTTTCAAAAAGATTTGTTGTTTGAGTTATTTTTGTTCTCCTGAAAAGACAGCAGATTCGTGAGCGAATGAGTGGAGGACAGCCTAATGGCACACCATCAACGAATACAAGTACGGGGAATAGTGCTGAATGGGTTAAGAGTCCGGGCCAGGAAGAGAATGAATATTCTATAAGTAATCTTCGTCTGATGGACGAAGAGACTCAAAAGGGACTATTGTTCAAGGCTCTGAGAGGTTAGATACCAAAGATTTAATGTGCTGTCTTAATTTTGAGTCTATTTTGTAGCCTGTGACTTACATGCAATTCTGAGTATTTTACAAGCAAACAGGACCTTACTTAACGCGAAAATGTACGGCTATGAGGGTTTCAACGTTTATGGCATTATAAAGAATGTAGGTATTTAATTACTTGTTTGGAAAATTATATTCTTAAGTTACGAATCTTATAGGCAAAAAGATGCTACACTTATACGGGAGAAGAGAAAGACGGTTACTTCTATCCTCTGCAGGTAGCCGCAGAAGCAGGTCATAAAAATCTAGTCATTCAACTGGTTACAGCTGGCGCTGACCCCGCCCTCCTTGATTACAGGTACAGTCTATTGATACTTCAATAACCTGCACATCAGCCATCAATACATTTATATTGCTTGTTATAGAGGATGTAATGCAGAGGAGAAGTGCACTGGTAACGCTCAACATGCATTCTACGAATTAAGAGGGCTTAGGTTTGAGGCGAAGGAGCGATACGAGGGGAAGCTTGATAGACACCAGAAGAGATATGGACAGGGAATAATATACTTTAAACCTGAAGGTTATCTCAGCGAAGAAAAACAGCTCTACCGCGGATCATTCAAAAATAACGTTTATCATGGTCACGGTACACTTTATTATCCTGGATCTGAAGTTCATGCTTATATTGGAAGGTTTAAGGAGGGATTAAGACATGGAAGAGGTCTAGAGTTTGATGTAACCGGAAAAAAGGTTTATCAAGGAACATTTCGTGAAGACAAACGCGAAGGTCGCGGTGAAGAGTATATTGATGATGTTAGAGTATATCGAGGTGAATTCTCAGAGAACATGAGACATGGGTTTGGAATCGCCTATTTTGCTGAGAATTCTTACTATTTTGGTCGTTATGAAAATGGTTTAATGACAGGTGTCGGGATTAATTGTTTACCGAACGGTGATCGATTTGAAGGAATGTTTATAAATAACAAGCCAGATGGTCCAGGAAGTTATTACGAGCGAGATCAGTATACTGGTAACTATTCTGGCCAACATGCGATATTTCAATTAGGTCGGAAAATTAAAGATCTAAATATTCCTTTTACACCGACACTTGCAGACTTACCAGATGATTCGAATAAGGTAATATAGACATTGATCTTTATTCTTGCTTTCAATAAACTTCCCATAAGCACATGTTTGTCGAGATAATGAAAAGTCACAAAGCGCAAAACTCGATTGAGATGGAGGATGAATTAGCGCTTTCAAACGATCTTCTCGCGTCGGCTGCTGCAAATCCGACTAAAAGCATTGATGATAATGGCGAAAGCGAAGAGAGTAAATTGAAAAAGAATAAAAGCGCATTTTTCTTTGATGAAAGGTTAAAGAATTCCTGGAGTAAATCTGACTGGTGGAAAGTTCAGTTAGGAAAATACCTCAGAGTGACAATCAAGGAAGCTCGCCTAATGGGGCTGCATATTCCCGAGGCGATTTACAATGAGTTATCTAAAGCAGGTAAAATTCTATCATTAGTGTCTTTTTGAATCGAAATTGAATGTTTGTACGAAAGATGAAAGTGCGAGTGCAGTTAAAGTAGAAGATCCTGATGAACACGCTGCAGAATCGGATGAAGAGGTTGATGAACTCATGGGTTATCATTTCTTGGGGTGCACAACACTGTTTGTTGCTTATGTTTATGTTAATTCTGGTGAGGCAGATTAGTGGTCTCCAAATCGTTTTTCTTGATGCACCGTACGATAGCTTCCAAAGTTTTTGAAGATCGCCTCATCAATAAAGGGTTAATTGCTGAATTTCGGGATTTTGAGGCAGTCTATCACCTTGTCATAGATGCTGTCGACACTTACAATGAGCAATGGGAACAAACCTTTCGCGATCAACAACAACAGCAACAGGTAATGTCACGTCGAACTTTACTTCTTGAGATTGATTCAAAGTATCCCACAGTTGCAAGAAATGCTGAACAGTCAAGGTGATGGAAGTGGTGGAGGAGGTGGTGCTATTAGCAATAGCCAGAACGGAAACGATGAAAATACGATTGGAAATCGAAGAAAGATGTTCATGTCCGAGAAAGAAAAGAAGGAAGAGTTGATCATGAAGCAAAGGGCAGAGTTGGCAATTAAGAAAGGAACTGCACAACTCGACCCTGCAATAGAGAAAGCGATTGCGATGGGGGTGTTGGAAGCATTAGAGACAGAATTAACGAAACTACTTTTAGTTGATGGGGATGGTGCTTCTACCATCGACAATAATATCCGGACTAATCTTCCTATTAGTCGGAAAAGTATTCAAGATAACATTCTAGTTAATCACACTCAATTTGGGACAGGCTCCCTTGATCTCTTTGATATGACAAACTCTGGACCGGCAAGCGGAAGCCACAACAATGGAGGAAATGGAGGAAACAATAAGAATAGCAATAGTAATAACTTTATCAGACCCGTTGGAGATATCAATGCAGTGAATCTGGAGGATCTCTTTCATGTGGATAATTTCGATAATCCACACTTAATGATGCCTGGTGGTTATAACAACATGAACGAAAGTATGGATACCCGAGGCACCGATGATCGTCGCGATGCTGGTGCGACTGGAAATAATGAATTTGCGGCAGAACTATTGTATATTATGAAAACCTCCATCTCTTTAAGCTAAGTTTAATACTCTTTAAATTTACAAAAGCAAAAAATAAATCTATAAGAGCATAAAAAGCAGAAATAAAATTTTAATTAAGATAAAGAATCCTATCGGAATCGAAGTCGGAATAATTTCTGAAGAAGTCCGCTGATGCGAGAGAAAAAGCCTTCGATAAGATGTCGAAGACGATTTTGAACGTTTTTCACGCAGGTGGAGAAACTATGAATTCGTGATGAAGAAAGAATCTTTTCTTGCGAATCACATTCATATTCAAACGTTTGCCTTGGCGATTCTTCGTGGCTCTGCAGCTCTTCTTGTTCAGCTGCCCTCTCAACCTCGATAGAATGTATTACTTTCTCTTCAATGACTACAGTTTCAGCCTCAAAAGGTGAAGTTTCGTACTCTGCGAAAATAACCTTTTCCTCAACTGGAACGTTTTCCTCAACCTCAACTGGAGGGACCTGATTGCTCTGAAGAGGTTCTTCATCGTCGATGACACGCGGCTCTTCACGGCGCTTCTGAGACTGTTCTTCAGTCACTCTTTTCACTTCCTCCACTATTTTCTCTAAAACATCCTCTTCCTCAAAGGTTGTTGCTTCATTGTGCAAATCTGTTTTGTCTTGGTCTAAATAGTCCAGATTGGAAGGTTCATTGTCTCTGTTATTTTGTGATATTTCACTTGGGATATCATCTTCGATATCCTTCGATCCAGGCTCAGGACCGGGCTCAAATCGTTCATTAAATTTATTGTCTTCAATTGCATCCTTTATCTCGAACGAAACCCCACTATTTTCCTCCGCTTCAACTACTGCGTCTGTCTTTTCGACAAGTGTCTCTGCCAAATTCGAATGAATTACGTGGACTAACAAGAGCAGCAGCCCAAATAAAGATATTGACATGATAGAGGAGGAATAAGAGGCGCTTTAGAAGCTGAAAATCAGAGTATAGGCAAGAAAGAGACAATGACGAAAGCTTTCTTTATTCTTTGGATTCGATGATCTGAAACTGCAAATTCGATTCTGCCTCGAAAAACGATCCGTTTTCTTTGAATCGATTTATTTTGAATGAATGAGCGAACTTTTGAGTTTGGACGCAATTCGTGGACCTGTAGTCACTGCTTTTGATTCTATTGATTGTAAGTATCAACTTGTTAATCTTGGGTATTTGGAAGATGAAAAGCTAGAGCTTGTTCACCAAATTTTACAAAGAAAAGGATTGAAATCAGGGAAGCGACGACCTCCTATTATTAATCATGGATATTTTGTGAGAGTACGAACTGTTCAGCAGTATTTGCTGAATTTTTGCAATCAATTTACTGAAAAAAGACAATTTATCTTTTTAGGGAGTGGATTTGAAACAACCCCACTTCAACTCTCTCAAAGAAAAGAAAACTTTATTGTAGAGGTAGACTTTAGCGAAGTCATGTATACCAAGAAAGAAATGTACTCTAATTCTTCTTTTGCAAATAACTTGGACCTACACTGTTTCTCGCACTGGAATGAGATTGCAGATACTACTTTTCGACGGGATAATCATCTTCTCATCGGAAAAGATCTGAACGATACTTCAACGAGTCTAATCGAAACACTCATAAATTACGGCATCCGCCCAGACATACCAACTACAATTGTTTCTGAGTGTGTCCTTGTTTACCTTGATGGCTCTTCTATTATTCAGTTAATCGAGCAATTCAGTGCTCGCTTTGATACTATTAGCTGGTTGACATACGATATGGTCAATTTAAATGATGGATTTGGGAAGACGATGTTGAAGAATATTAACGCATCTGGCATTGATCTTCCTGGATTTGTGAGTTATCCGACAATGCAATCACAGATTGAAAGGTTTCTTCATCATGGCTGGGCTTCTGCTGTAGGTCAAACGATGTTAACAACTTATCAAAATCTATCAGAGGAAGAAAAGCACAGAATCAATCAAATTGAAAAACTTGATGAATGGGAGGAATGGAATTTACTTTTAGATCATTATTCTTTTGTATTAGCAACGAAGAACATTATTAATCTCTCACTGTAAATATGATCTGTTCGCAGTCTTTTCAATAATTTTTATAGGTGTTGTTTTCATGTATTTCAAGGGTTTTAATGTTGATAAGTAAGCACAAGCAATGAGTTGTACAGTTTTTGTTGCGGGGGGAATGAAAGAAGAAATGCAAAATGAATTAAAATCGCCAAAATTTATTTTAGGATTTATTTGCCAAACTGTTTGAATAAGCTAAATTAAAGAGTACAGACAACGAACAGTTTGTAACTCCCTAAACAAAAGCGTTCTGTGGCTTGTTGGGATGATTGTACTTAACAACTTTGAAGTGATTTAAGCATTCAAAGCAGCAAGTAAATCAAGGCATTCCTGAGCGTTGGTGTCCTCTAATTGATCGAAAACACTCTTTCCCTTAACTTGTGGGTCAACACTCCATGCCTTCAAGGTCTCAACAGTGATGCCACGAGCGATGGCGGCTTGACCAAAAGGATCTTCAGTTGGGTTAACCTGTAACCAGTTCATTCTCTCTGCAAGACCTTCGAAAGGAGAAGCAGAAGCATGGACACCATTGTCACCAGTGTTTGGCTCGTAGGCTAAGCCTAACTCAGCCCAACGGGCGAGAAGTTGACCACGTAAAGAGTCAGCAGGAGCGGCTTTAGGATCAGTTGGGCCAAGGACCTTTCCACGGAAATCTGACCAGGCTAAGAACTCAGCATCGAATTCAACGACGTAGTAGTGGATAGAAGCAGAGGCAGAAACGAACTTCTCACGCATTTCCATGAAGAAAGCATTGAAGACGAAGATGGAATCCTTGCCTTCACGTTGAAGTTCACCGCAGTAGAAGCCACCTCCAAGCTTCACCTTCTTGGCACCGTTCCAGATCTTGTCAAGACCAGCAGCATCAACACCTAACTCCTTGGTGGCATCCAAAGCATTGAAGGCACGACCTTGAGCTAAGGCATCCTCCCAGCTTAAACCGAAAGCTTCTTGGAACTTGGCTGGTGGGACAGGGATCTTGTCAGCCTTTAAGATGGTAGCCTTGGAGGCAATAGCATAGTAGTGTTGATCGATCAACATTTTCTCGTTGATCTCTGGGCCGGTGAAGTCACCTTCACGAAGGATGGTGATTCCGCGGGCGGTTAATCCATCACGAACTAACTGCTGGGTAGCAGCGTTGTTAGCATGAGGCTTGATGAAGACGAAGGCAGAGTTCTTTAAGGTCATTTTATTTCTGTGTTTTGGCGATAGTTTTCTGGAATGAGATCCGGAGCTTTTGATGTGTTCGTTGATGGATGAGTGGTGAGTCTCAGACTCTCGGTTCAAGAGACTCCCGAAAATTCGAATATTCGAAAAGGCTTATTTTGGTTAGTTCAATTAGCTAAACGAATCAAAGCGATATCTTTACAGATTCCCTGATTCTTTGTCCAAGTTTTGGCACGGAAAGGTTGTAAAAGGGTGATAATGAAGGTTTTTTTCCTGACTGTGTGCTTGCTATCTTTGCTTTTGCTTGGAATCGCGCAAGAGCCGTGGTATAGTGTTGGATGTGATGAATCAATAAACGATGTTGATCGTGCGAAGATCTATGTCCAACCGATTCCAGCGGATATTAATACTCAAAATAATAACTTGTCCATTTCTTTGATCAATACGGATTGCTATAAATGCTCCAAAACATTACTAACAAACTTCCCAACCGATGATGCCGTTTGCTTTGCTATCTGGGTTCCATTCGAATGGTCGGTCTATCTGATGAAAGATAATCAAGAAACAACAGTTAGTGAAAGAAAGTATTTATTTGGTGAACAAGGACAATACAATATAATTGCTAATGATGATTACTCGACCATAGAAATCGATGAGTTCGTTACTCCTATTAACTCCCTTCTACCATTAGAAATCCTCATTGGTATCTTAGCTTTCATTGCGATTACCTCCTTTGGTGGTCCAATCCTCTATGAGAAGTACAAATACTCGACCAGATATCGTAATAATAAGAACCCTGAAGACTCTTACAACACCCTCTCTGTAAACATCGAAACAGATGGTGAGGTATCTGGTGAAAACGCAGAACAATTATTACCAACATCAAACAATAACGATGGAATAAAAAAGAAGCCAAAACGTTTACAGAGTTTAGATACATTTAGAGGTATTTCTTTATTATTAATGATCTTTGTTAATTATGGTGGTGGTGGATATTGGTTCTTTGAACATGCTGCTTGGCATGGATTAACTCTTGCTGGTAAGTTAAGGCTTTTGAGAATCTTTTCCCCCTCTTAATCGTTACGCTTTGATAGATCTCGTCTTCCCTTGGTTCATGTGGATTATGGGTGTTTCTATGGCATTAAGCTTCTCGAATATCTTACCCAGAAAACCATCCAAAACCATCTCCATGTTTAGTACAGACGATGAAAAAGATTATCTTGAAGAAAAACGTTCCTATAATCGTAAATATTATCGTGTTTGGAAGAAAGTAACCATCCGTGCAATCAAATTATTTTTATTAGGAATGTTTCTAGCTAACGGTTATGAATATACTACATGGCGTGTACCAGGTGTATTACAATATTTTGCTGTCTCTTACTTTATTACTGCTGCGACAATCTTGTTAGTATATCCATGGACACAAAGACTATTAGATGATATTAAATTAAAAGAAAAGACATCTTATGGTGATTTAGAACATCAAGAGAGTATCCATGAAATCTTTGATATTGATCGTTTAAAAGAATCTATTAACTATCATCAATGGTCTTTCATATTAACATCCTATCGTTATGAATGGATTATACAGGTCTTAATTATTATTGTTTATTTAGCAGTTCATTTAGGTGCTGCAGCACCTGATTGTCCTGCAGGTTATCAAGGACCTGGTGGTATTAGTGATAATTCAGCACATCCATTTTGTACTGGTGGTATCCATCGTTATATTGATATGAAAACATTTGGGTATGATTTCATCTATCATCATGCAACTTGTCGTGATTTATATCAATGTCGTGCATATGATCCTGAAGGTTTATTAGGTGTATTATCAGCATGTACATTAACTTATATAGGATTAATGGTAGGAAGAATTTTTTTACATTATAAAAATCATCAAGATCGTTTATTAATTATTAATTCATGGTCATTTTTCATATTATTATTAGCTGGTATATTATGTGGTTTTTCACAGAATGAAGGTATTATTCCAGTGAATAAGAATATGTGGACAACATCCTTTATATTAGTTACTGCTGGATTCGGTATCATTGGTTTATCAATCTGTTATATTATCATTGATGTATATCAGGTATGGACTGGTGCACCTTTTATTTATCTTGGATTAAATAGTATATTGTTTTATATGGCACATCAATTATTACAGGAGTATATGCCTTTTTCATATGAGATCTATCATGTGAATCATGGTTCATTGTTATTATGTCATTGTATTGGTGTATTATCATGGGTAATCATTGCTTATTATTGTTATACGATTAAATTCTTTGTGAAGGTGTAATAAGACAGCGATGGACAGAAGAGGTAGAGTAAAGAGAGGAGAAGAAGATTGTACGCTATGCTCTCTGAGTGTGTATTGTATTTCTGAGGAAGGTTGTGTGAGTTATCTATTTATTATAAGAAGTACAAATAGTTGTTCTCACCCTATTATATAGCATTATTATTACTTTACTAGGATAGAATAACAGTTTGTATATTAACAGTGAAATGACCTCTATAACTGTCAATTCTTCTTCAAAAAATAACTTCATTGTGATCCTTACAAATTCCAGTGGGTTGATTAGTTGGTTTGCTGTTAGACTTATAAAATGAAGCATGCTTGATCAGTATTACAAAGAAGTCAAATTATACTTTTGAGTTTAGCTCTTAAAGCGTATGAATACAGGAAAATAATACAGTAGTGCGATTTTGAATAACAATCAAACTATTATACTATCATTACAATTACTTGTGATCAACCTTCTTAAATGCATGTATCTCCTTGCCGTGACAATCATAGATAACAGGGATATGAAAATAACTACTGCGCTCAATAGAAGAGCGACCAAGTGCTCCCTCTTCGCTATGTGGATGGTGGCAGAGGGCTATGGCACAGTACGGCAGGCGAGGAGTAGTAGGTAGAAGGTTTCGAATAGTTTCGCGATGAGCAACGACAATCTTGATTATCTCTGGGTTATGTCTGCTAACATCATGAAGGGCATGATACCAATCACGAGGATGGATGCCATGTTCTACTTCAGTTTCATCACATTCATAGATTGTAAATTCTCCTCCCGTGATTCTTATTATCTCCGAAATTGAGAGAAAGTCGAACTCATCTGCAATTCTCTCGACTGCAGCAGCTGTAAGAGCCAATCCTCGGCTCACATAGATTTCTTTCAACCCAAGTTTCCTTGCTAGACATATCGATGTTTGCACACATCTCATAAGACGAGATGAGTAAATTCTGAGTTTCGAAGTGTCTGATCTCACTGTTGGGTGGTGCTCCGCAATAAGTCTGGTCAATGAATCTCCTGCATGATGAGCTATTTGTATTCCATTTGGTGTCACCGGAGGATCTGCTAAAATTGAGTGTTCCTTCCGCAATTGATTCGGATCGTTGATCTGTCTTAAAGCATACTCTCTCCAACCATTCCGATCAGCTTCGTCCAATCTTTCACTATGCCGTACTAGATAAAACATCTTTCTTGAAATTGAAAATATTATGTCTGATTATCGCCTCACTCTATTAGGAATGCTTTCTCATAATTCTCTCATCTCAACACATGAATTACCGATGTGCCGCCTGTTGATTTGCCGGTCTAGATTTCGAGAAAATGAATTTTTGATTCAAAGACAACCACAACCCACAACACTTTTGAAGATATCGGGGAATAGATACAATAGATACCGATGATGACTGTGAATCTTTCTTTATTCTTTGTCATAGTTCTCCTAGCACTCTTATCAGTGGCTCAGAGCTTTAATGAAGAGAAGGACATTGATCCATCCAAAGTAATCAAACAAGATCTACCATATATTAAGTGTGAAGTCTGTGAACGAGCAATTGCGGAACTCATTCCTGCAATTGATGAAATCAAGGAAGAGCATAATGCTAAATTTAAGAAGACTCCTTTAGAGGAAGTGAAAATCTTAGAAGTGATTGAGAATATTTGCAAACCTACCAAAGATAATGGAGCATGGATAAGGAAGCTTGATATTTCAGAGACAACAAATAGCAAGAAGAAATATCTCTCAATAGTTGAACCAGGAGGAGTCGCGAAATGTCAGAGTGAATGTTTGACAATAGCGAAATCATGTGAAGATTTATTTGAAAATGATTTAGATATGGATGATCTCAGTGCTCTTTTATGGAAAAAATCGATGACTATCGATGATGCTCAGGTATATTTTTCATCTTATTTCAAAAGATTTCTTGATATCTTTATTTCTTTTAAAGGAAAAGATTTGTCGGAAGTTGACAAAGCGATGTGGTGAATTCCCTCCCGCTGTTTCAGGAAACTACAAGCGTAAAAATTATCCATTCAATGCTATCCCTGAGAAGGAACTAGAGATGGAAAAGCTCATGGCTTCTATGAAGGAAATGGGCATGGGTGGTAGCATGTATAACCGTGATGACCTTGAATCTATGATGGCTGGAGGAATGGGTGGGTTGGGTGATATTCCTGGCATGGACGGTTATGACGAAGAGTTCGATGACGAAGAAGCTCCAACAAGACCTGGATCTAATATTGAACTTTAAATTAAGAGATAATTGTCCTTTCTTTGGTATACTGTTTCAATGCAGTTCAAAGTAAAGAATGAATAAAAACAAAAAACCCTTTGAGTGCAGATCTTCCATATAGATGCACGAAGTATAAATATTGAAAAACAGAAGAGCAGAGAATAAAACTGTTCAAAACAGCAATATCTTGATCACCATCGAGTCTTCTTCTGTGTATCCGCCGCTCGGTGTGTAGTACTTAAACATTGTCTCGAGCCATCAGGTTTGACGTCAACAATCCAAAAGCCATGTTCCTTCATTTTATTCATCTTCTTCTTGTTGCCTGAGATATAGTTGGCATGTAAAGTGCAGATAGTTTCATTGAGTGTTTTAAGATTCGTCATTAGTGTCTCTATTCGATGCAGGAATTTAGGAATACGTTCAATGAACCCATGAAACGATTCACTTACCATACGTTAGTTCAGGAACATACATTGCACTAATCATACCAGAGCTGAAGACACATGAGTCAAGCATACAAGAAACAAGGAATCTCTTCATAGTTTTCGGGTGATTTATACGATCTGTTCGACCATCAGTATAGTCACGACAACGCTGAATTGGCATAACAGGAGGATCTTGACTTTGCCTAATAACTCTCCAGAAGACAGCCTGATCATCTAAACGAGGAAATCTGCACGAAGGAGGATATTTAGAGTCTTGCATCGAGCAATCTGACAACTTACTTAGGAGCTGCAGCAATCGAATCTGACCACAGCTTCATGGTGCGTTCATTACTTCTTACATAATAAAATCCAGTGTTTCCTTCTAACTTACTCCGATAGAAAAAATCCCAATGCTCATTACTATGATACAGTACACCATTCACTAAGAAAATTAAGATAAAAATTAAGAGTACAACTTACACTTTACAAAAGGCATTAATCGAATGAACATAGTCCACATTATTCCAGATCATGTAAGGTAATGGATCTCTTAAGATAGCGACATCAGTATCAGAGAACAACACATTATACCCTAACTTCATAATCGCTAACACCGCCTCTTTCTTCCTTGTTGTAATAATATTAAACTGCTTTGATCTAAATTCTTGAGGTGCAGTAGTTATTTCATTGTCAGAATGCATGTAATAGGTGACAATAGATGTATTCGCTGATAGGTATTCATATGCTTTCTTATCTATAGCAATCACAAGATATTTCATTTTCAATCTTTGCATATAGCAGTCAAAATTAAATAAATGATTTAAAAACCCATGATTACATGCTGTCACAATCACTGTCTTTTCTAAACTGAGATGTTTTGAGGTTGAGGGGACTTGAGAGTAGATACCTGAAACCTTCTCAAGTAACGGAAGAAGATCAGCATAAGTATTATTCGAAGCAGCCGATAATTGCAGAAAAGTTACTAAACAAGTAAAAAAAAGGATCAACAACGAGACACTTCGCTGGATGTCCATGATTATCATATGAGATTGTTGTGTTAGAATAGAAGTGAGAAAATCAATTCAAAACAAACTTTAGACCGGAACTACGGACTTTGAAAAGACCGGTCTGGGGTTAGAATAATAATAGAAAAGAAATGAAGAAATCTTCTAGCAATGCAGGGCAAAGAAGCTCAGGACGACAAGTCAAGTTATCCAAAGCTTTTAAAGTAATTGACGATGAGACACGAAGAGAGATTGCGGAACAGAGGTTAAATGCTCTTGAACAAGATAATTACAATGAAAAAGAAATAGCAGGATATCAAGACGATGACTTCAGCGATGTAAGACCTTAGAAATTGCCATATTACCTAATGATGAATAAGACATATATAAATAGGATGATTCCACTGCTCCAAAGAAGAAGAAGATGAAGAAGAATCAAGATATAAGAAGTAAATGGTAAGAGAATATCTGCAACTTTTGGTCACACTAATGATATCCCCCGGATAACAGGGCTACTCGAGCAGTTAAAAGTTTAGAAAGAATTTTGTTAGATAACGGGATTTCAAGGGATGACCCTGATGTGATGGCGACACCTAATTATTACTCTGTTGCTGCTGGTCCCTCTGCCATTCCACCACGAAGGAAGTTTTGCACTATCTGTGGCTATTTAGGTGATTATAGTTGTGTTAGATGTGGATCAAGGTATTGTTCGATCAAATGTTTTGAAAGTCATCAGGAAACAAAATGTCTGAAACAATCGATGTAAGTAGCTTCAATGCCCTGATGAGCCGCGCAAGAAAAGTAAAGAAGAGAGGAAGATACAATACGTGCTGTTGCTACTGGGAATGATAACAGAAAGGAATTAAAAATAATGAACTATGTTTAAATGTAAATAAATTTATTTCTTTTAACAACTCGTACAGGCTGATGAACGCAACTCATGTCTTACGAATATAGACAGTATTGCCCTTATATGCCATTATTCCGAGAGTGGTAATTGAGGACGCAAAATTGGCAGAGGTTATGGTATGTAGGGGATG
>VFQN01004880.1_pt1 | contig 17106 bp, 16 predicted proteins | sample 3512371 | NCBI WGS metagenome assembly VFQN01 (sample SAMN10412370, study PRJNA504923) | tailings metagenome | isolation source: Replicate 2 from Balatoc abandoned mine | place: Philippines: Itogon, Benguet | collected 2017-08-28 | reverse complement strand
GTGTTATTTAAACTTTCTGTGTTCATGTGTAGGATTTTGATTTATGTAAACTCAGTGGGTATTTCCTTCTTTCATATTTGATTTCTTCAAGTCGAGTCATAAATCATGAGTAATGTGAAGTTTTTTGGTAGAGTGTAAATTTATAAAAATGGCAGAAGTGGGCAGGCGGGCCAGACGCTTGCAAGAATTAATTGGTTTTGACGGAGTATTGCACATTATAAGGTAATTCTTCCAAAGCATTAGCAGAATGAGCAAAGTGAATAAGTCATTGAAGAGAAAGAAGAGTGCTTCCAATGAGGAAGTGGCAGTGAAGGCGAAGGCTGTTCCAGTCCATCAAGAAGATGATGAAGATGAACCAGAAGAATTCGAGGACTATGACGAAGAAGAGGTTAGAAGACAACAGAAGAGAGCCAAAATGCCAAAGAAGATGCAAGAGAAAGATGATAGCGATGATGAAGATGATGAACCAAGAAGAAAGAAGTCAGCAATCACTTCATTCACCTCCTCCCCAGCTGTTGTAACAACAGAGAGCGCTGTTGATTTCTCTTATACAAATAAACAACGTGTGTTAGTGGTATCATCACGTGGTATTACTGCTAGATTTCGTCATTTATTAGAAGATTTTAAGCTTCTTATTCCTCATCACAAGAAAGATAATAAATTAGACTGTAAAAATGATATTCAAGTTATTAATGAAATCGCAGAAATGAAAAGCTGTAATCAAATATTATACCTCGAAACACGTAAACATCAAGATTTATATATGTATCTTGGTAAAACACCGAATGGTCCATCCGTGAAGTTTCAAGTTGTCAATGTTCATACTATGGATGAGTTAAAGCTGACTGGTAACTGTATGTTAGGTTCAAGACCTTTATTAAGTTTTGATTCTGCGTTTGATCGTTCACCACATTTAGAATTAATGAAATTATTATTACGTGATACTTTTGGTACACCATTAGGTCATCCAAAGTCTAAACCATTCGTTGATCGTGTGATGAGTTTTAATATCATTAAGAACAATATATGTAAGTTGATCCAACTCTTTCCATCTGATCTCTTATCTTACTTTATTTTGTCCTCTTAGGGGTTCGAAACTATCAGATAGTGGATAGTGCTGAGAATAGAAAGGATAAAAAGGATCCTCAACTAGTTGAGATTGGTCCTCGTTTTGTTCTGATTCCTATTCGAATTTTCTTAGGATCATTAGGAGGCCCAACTCTTTATCAAAATCAAGCCTTTGTTTCACCAAACCTGGAGAGATCATACAGATTCAAGGAGAAAGGAGATCGCTATGTTGGAAGAGTAACACAGACTAAGCAAAGAAGAGACTTTGTGGAGAATAATAAGATCCCTGCAGATGAATTATCAAGCAGAAAAGTATTCGGAGGAAACAACCTTGATGATGACGATTATGAGGAAAACGATGACAATAACGACGAGGAAAACTAATATCTTAGATATAATACAAATCAATCAGAGAAAGTTAGGACAGGAATACATTTATTATGTAAATTTTTCATGAATTCAATCTTTTTGTTCATATTTTTTGTAGTTTATTTGATTTCAAAATCTATATTTACAAATCCTTTAGGGTGAGGAAGGAAAGGAAAATAGAAAGAGATCACTCAGAGACCTCTACTACCTTTGGAACAGCTCTTTTCATTAATCCTATGTATTGAGGACTTCGAGACCATTTCACTAACTCAACTGCACGCAGGAGTGGTATCGGATGAGTTGCTACTTGCTCTGAAGCGAGAAGATAAAGATTCCCCGTCAAAGACTTTCTCTCATTTTCTAATTCCTTTGCTTGATCAAGAAAAGCATCGACATTCATCTCTTTCGAGAAGTTATTCTTTATTGAACCTCCACAAAGCTTCATTAGGACCGATGCCACTACTTTATGATCGCGAGCAACGAGCAGTGAAGCACGATCACAGCTATACTCGGCTGATCTCTGCCATAGATACAACAAATTGCGAATAGGTAGTAATGAACCAAGTACAGAATCACCCAGTTGAACCATGAGGGAGATAATCGTAACCCAGATTCCATGCTCACACTTAAGATGACCGAGTTCATGGCCCAGCACTGCCATCACCTCCTTCTCATTCATAAGATCCAATAGACCAGTGTGAACAACAATAAAAGGTCTTTTACCTTGAAAAGCTAAAGTATATGCATTAGGTATGGGGTTTTGTTTCACATAGACATCTGGGATGGTCTTCATGTCGAGAATCGCACAAGCCTCTTTTAAACGCGCATAGAGCTTCGGCATTTGTTTTGGACCTACTAAGATAGCAGAAGATAAATTTTCAACTACTAGAGCAGATTCTATTGTCTTGAAGAGGCTTCGAGCAATAGTTTGAATGAATGGGATCCTGGAGAGAAGTTGGATTGCTTGTGTATCTAATTCATGTGAAAACATCTCGCTTCGCAATCCAGGATACACGAACACAGGATTCGCAGGATTAAGAGATTCCTGAGTGGGGTTGGTCTTTGTTGGAGTCGTTACATCTTTCAAGGTCCTCACTCTGTCAAGTTGAAGTGGTCTGAGTCGATGTACAGAACTTTGGCGAAAGCCATGTCCAACATAAACAAGAAGAAAGACCATAGTCATGAAGCAAAGCTTTGCTGTCATAATTCCAGATATAATGACCTTCCCTTTTCTCCAATCAATCGAATATCTAGCGAGACTATGACTGATTGGTCGATTGATTGATTCACTTCATCCACTCTTTCTCTTCTCAAAATCGGAATTTTACTGACTCATCACGGAAAACTGCGGTCTCCCGGCATATCGGCTTGATAATGGTGGATGTTATGAAAGTGTGAAAAAACCTTCTATTGACGTGCAAATACAATTGAAAGAACTTGAAACAACAACAACGAACACGACTTACATACGACAAAAACAACCTACACATAAGACAATTACCACGACTTCTATTAGTACCACCTCCTCCTTCTCTTACTTCACTGTCATCATAATACTATTATTAACTTACTCTCGTATCCTTCTTACACAATCTTTCTCAATAAGATCTGTAAGGAATAGTTATCTAATAGGAAATAGATTCTCCTTTATTAAGCAAACACAGATACTTCAACAATCCTATTATCAAAGTCAAAGATATTCTTCTGTGAAAATGGGTGATTTAATTGATGGAACTGCTACAGCTGCAACGATTCGTCTTGAGTTAAAGGAAAGAGTGAAAGAGTTGCAAGAGACTTTAGGTGTTACTCCAGGTTTAGCTGTGATTCTTGTTGGTGAAAGAAGAGATTCTGCTACATATGTTCGATCTAAGAAGAAGGCTTGTGCTGAAGTTGGAATTGCTTCATTTGGATTTGATTATCCTGCAGATGTTACTGAGGCAGAGTTAATCGCTAAAATCGATGAATTGAATGCTGGTAAGATACCTCCTCCTCTCTTACTCTTAGTACTGCCTTTCTTATGTATCTTTCCACAATAGATCCCAAGGTTGATGGAATCTTAGTACAACTACCTCTACCAGCTCATATTAACGAGGCCAATGTCTTGCATCGTATCTCTCAGGAGAAGGATGTAGATGGTCTTCATCCACTCAATGTTGCTCAGTTAGCCAATACCAAGACTCATGCTCCTGGTCGCTCAACTTGGTCCTTTGACACCATCGATTATCATGTCTCTTGTACTCCTCAAGGCTGTATCGAGCTCTTAGATCGCTCCGGTGTGACAATTGAAGGAAAGGAAGCAGTGGTGTTGGGTAGATCGAACATTGTCGGAATTCCTGTCGCTCTCTTACTCATGCAACGCAATGCAACCGTCACAATCGCTCATTCTCGAACAAAAAATCTGGAAGAAGTTGTCCGACGAGCTGATATAGTCGTCGCTGCAGTAGGTCGTGCAGAGATGGTGAGAGGCTCATGGATCAAACCAGGAGCTGTCGTGATTGATGTTGGAATCAATTCTGTCGATGATCCTTCTGATAAGCGAGGTAAGGTTCTGAGTCTTGATCTGATCGAATGATAGTTGATTGGTTTGACAGGATATCGTTTGGTTGGTGATGCTAATTTCGCTGAATGTCGTGAGAATGCTTCAAAGATTACTCCTGTACCAGGAGGTGTTGGGCCAATGACAATTGCTATGCTATTGAGAAATACAGTCAATGGAGCTCGTAGAAAGGCTTTGCAAGCTCGTGGATTACCTAACCCACCTCATGAAGGAAAATAAGCCACAAGTCAATTAGATAGTTCTATAATTCATATGTCTTCATTGACCTCTTTCTCCATTCAATTTAAACATAAAATACTTGTAAATTAAAAACCAAATAGTGTTCAAATGTTGCTGTTCCTGACTTTACTTAGGCTATAATCTGACACACCCTTTCAATTGTTCCAGGAGCGACACATCGTTGGTGAACAATTGAAAGGCTACAACTGCTAGAAGATTAGCACAAGCGCCTCTGTCATCATTCTCGTACTGTGATAAATAGCGTTAAAATATCAATATTATTAACTTTACTGAGGTTAACCATATAGCTGGCAAAACAAAACAAATAGACAATCAATCATTATTTTCGAGAATGAGGAATTGAAATAAGATCCTTTCAATGCAAATCAATTTTTAAAATTCTTCTTTCATGATCTCGTAATTCTTTTCCTACCAATATGCTATTATATTTACTAGTTCTTTGTCTTGATATGAGATGAATAACTCTACAATGATTCTCCAATATCGTTCATTCATGACAAAAACGGGTTTTACTCCTTAATAGTGACTTCTTGAAGTTTCTCATAGTTTTCAATGGATTTGAATAGTTCAGAAAAGTTGCCCTGCTCAAGGAAAAGTCAATTACAATAGACAGAACAACTCGCATGAACTTCGCTTACCTTGCCAAATCCACCACAGCCAGCAGATTGCGCCTTCTTCTCACCATGATCATCACGATCGCATCCGATTCTTTGAATGATCTCAATGAAACAAGTAGAGCGATCACCAACAGGTTGAGTAAAGACTTGTAATAAAACTCCTTGATCATCCTTATCAGCTAATAATCCTAATGCTTCCAACTCCTTTAATTCAGCAGCTGACAAGGTATCCTTACCAATACGCTCGGGAACACGAGCATAATAAGCAGGACCAGGTGCTGGCATGAAATCAAATCCACCATTAGCAGCACGACGTTTCATTTCACGCATGGTTAAGAAGATATCATTCGTTTTAATAGCAATATGCTGAACACCTGAACCACCATTATGTTCTAAATAAGTTTGAATTTGTGATTTTCTTGGTGTACCAAATGTTGGTTCATTAACAGGCATTAAAATAAATTCATTATTACTTGCTAAAACCATAGAATTTAATCCACTATCAACAGTACCAACATCTTCAGCAGTAAATTCAGAAAATTCATGGAAACCTGTAGCAGCCATTAAATAATCAACGGCTTCAAATAGTTTTGGAACATTACTAACAATATGATCAATACGTTCTAATCCTAATGATTGATCAACATGATAAGTAAGAGGTTCATAGTTAGGAAGCGCAACACCGTCATAATCACCGCTTAACCAACGGATAACAGTGTCACCAAACAAACGAATCTCAGAGATAACAGCAGTTTTCTTCGTGTAACGATCAGTCACAGTGTGTGGTGGTAAAACTCCAAGAGCACCGTTAGCAGTCGCAACGTTGTAGGCTTCGGCAGCATCTGCCACACGAATAGTCACAGCTCTCACAGCCAAACCATGATCTAGAATAAGAATAAAGGTTAAAATCACTTAAAGGCAACATATGGTTCAAATCTTACCGACAACGAACTTGTTGAACTCGTCGTATTGGAAAGCAGGATGTGGTTCAGTAGAGCCAGTCTTGTCAAGGTGACTGCTGTAAGGAGCAGTGAAGACAAAGGTCAATTCATTAGAATTGATAGCATAACTGAGGTATTTCTTGTTTCCTGGAATGAAGATTGAGAAGATTCATTTGCAAGATACTGATCGAATCTTACCAGTAGTCAAGTCAGACTTGGCGACTAAATTCATTCCCAATCCATACATGAAGCGTTTGTAAGCATTGGTAGCATCCTATAAATCTATATGAAGCCAAAACTAGCAACTTCAACTCCATTGTACTTACCAAGCACCAAAACTCAATATGATGGAATCTTTTCACATCAAACTTATCCGATCTTGGATTATTACGAACAAAGTTATCATGTCCAACAAGACGTCTCTCTCCGTGGAAGTTGCTCATTGCTTCTTTTGTAAAGACTATTAAGGTTTTGATTTATGTTGTTTTGTCGATGATAACAATCTTATTCGATGATGGTGGTAATGAGAGTTCTCAGCTAAAGGTTGTGTTCCTGTGTAGCTTCGATTTTCCATTCAACCTACTTGCTTGAACTTTCAACAAACGCGATTCTCTCTCTACAACAGCTGTAAAAGTGCTTTTTACACAAATCTTGTCTTCATTTTGATATGACTGGATTATCTTTTGGAAGGGATGCTTGGTCGATCGTGGAAGTTACGCAATACAGTGAGTAATTCTCAATCAATTCGTCGATTGAGTTTTCAATTTAAAGATCGTTATGGTCCTTTTGTAAATGGTAAAGAGGTTTTGGATGCTTCGTCTGATTCCAAGTCGGTATATAAATTACACACTCCTCATTCCAAGCAGTACCTTTGTGAGGTTGAAAATGCATCAGAAGCTTTAACAAATCATGCTATTGAAGTAGCTCATAATGCATATTTAAGAGGAGTTTGGGCGAAAGCAGATGTGAAGCATAGAGCAAATGTCCTCAATAATATTGCTGCATTACTGAGACAAGATTTCGAACAACTGCTCTACTACGAAGTGTCTCAGACGGGTAGACCAATTAAAGAAATGAGAGCTCAGGTAATGAAAACTTCGTTTTTGTCTTTTTGTATTTAACATTGTTATAGCTTTCTCGCCTACCTGAGTGGTTCGAGTATTTCGCGGCTCTAATCAGAACACACGAGGGAACTTGTCCACCTTTTACTGGAAATTATTTAAACTATGTAAAAAGAGTACCTTTAGGAGTTTGTGGCTTGCTTACACCATGGAATCATCCTCTTTTAATCGCAGTAAAGAAACTTGCGCCAGCCCTCGCAACCGGGAACTCTGTTGTATTGAAGCCATCTGAACTTGCTCCAGTTTCAGTTATTGAGTTAGGAAAGCTTTGCTCCGAGGCTGGTATTCCTGATGGTGTATTAAATATCGTTCCAGGATTTGGAGAACCAACAGGAAGAGCCATCTGCTCTCATCCTCTCATGCGTAAAGTTGATTTGACTGGAGGCACAACAACAGGCAGACAAGTTGGAAAGATTGCTGGAGAGAATTTGTGTAGTATCTTAACTGAGCTAGGTGGGAAAGCTCCTCTTTTAGTCTTTCCTGATGCTGACGTTGAACAAGCAATCAATGGAGCTGCTTTCGCTTCTTTCATTGCAAGTGGTCAAACTTGTATCATGGGAGCGAGATTGATTATCCATGAATCTATTTATAAGCATTTCATGGAAAAGCTCGCTGAAAAGGCCAGTAAAATTAAGATTGGCGATCCTTTTGATACAAATACTCAGATGGGTCCAGTGATCTCTGATAAATCTCGATCACGAATCGGCTCAATGGTCACTGAGGCAGTGCAGCAAGGAGCGAAGGTATTTTACGGCGCAAGTGTACCAAACTTGCCACAACCATTCAACGATGGTAACTATTATAATCCTACAGTACTTGGTGTAAATCCAACTATGAACATTTGGAGGGAGGAGGTGTTTGGTCCAGTCGTTGTCGGAGTTCCATTCAAAACCGAGAAAGAAGCTATTGCTTTGGCTAACGATTCGCCATTTGGACTTGCAGGTAAGAAGTTTGGCGTAATTTGTGCTTGTAAACAATCTCTGATTTCGTTTCTTGATAGCCGCTGTCTGGACTCGTGATATTTTCCGTGGTCATCGAGTTGCTGAAGAATTAGACGTAAGAAATGAATTTCCTTCAATTATTATTCACTCATATTTATTGATATAGGTTGGAATTATTTGGATCAATGATCACCATCGTAACGATCCAAGCTCGCCTTGGGGAGGAACAAAGGATTCTGGTGTTGGTAGAGAGAATGGCAAGGATGCTCTCCATGAATATACACAATCTCGTTCTGTTGTGGTACGAGTTGATGAGTCAAAGTTTGATTGGTTTGAGCAACCAAATGCTAGATATGGTTAAGATAGAGACAGTAACAGCCAGGTTTGTCGAACTTAGTCAATTCTCTCTTATTATGTTCGGCTATTTCAATTCTGTCTTTGCATTTGACTGAGTGTGTATTTAAAATGTTAAATAAAAGAGGAATACTAACAGGTGTGCATGAACGCACGAACATAGCACTTCTAAAATTTATCCGATAAAAGCAGCTTTCGTTCCCGTCATCATCCCATACTCCATTAAACCACTCTTAAAAGAAGCATGCATTCTTGCAAGAGTTAATCCATCACGGAAACATTTTAACCATAATCTTGGACGATTGAAAACAATCCATGGATCAAAAACACCAACCCAGATTGAATGAAGCCAGCTGGTAATTGTGTTCTTTGTCCAGTCAGCTGTTTTAACAGATACCAAGCGATTGGTATCTTCCATGATCTTCTTATAAGCGTTAATGGAGATAAAGAAAGGATGAGTCCATTCCGAATACAAAAAATTTAACATTCTCTTTTCCTATCACACATAAATGGTAAATCTGGAGTGTCCCGGGATTTCAAAAGGATACATACCTCAGAGTTAAATGGCCTTTCAGTATCATCTCGTTGACACCAAGTAGCAACAACAATTTTACCTCCTGGTTTTAATACTCTAGTCATTTCTTCAATATATTTCTTTTTATCAGGCATATGTTCACCACTCTCACAAGCCCAGACTAAATCAAAGCTATTGTCAGGAAACTTCATGTCTAAAGCGTCAGTGATTTGAAATTTCACATTCTCAATGCCTTGTTCCTTCGCTAAAGTTGTTCCACGATTCACTTGAACTGGAGAAAGTGTAATTCCAGTTACAGTTGCACTTGAACCAAATTTCTTTGCTAAGTATCTGTTAATGTGAAAGACTAAAACATCAAAAACCAAGTAGAAACAATTCACTAACCGAGAAGTTCCTCCAATTCCACAACCAACATCAAGTACAGTGAAAGGACGATCTTTGGGAGGTTCAAAACCAGAAAACTTTAACATTTCATCAACAAAGTCATACTTGGCTTCAATGAAGTTCTTCTTTGGTGGGAGAACATCAATTGCCGGAATATCCGCATCTCTATTAAAACCACGATAAATGAATCAAAATAAATAATTTTAGAACTAACTTATAGTAGCCTAAATGAATATGCTCGCCCCAGTAGTATTCTAGGATTCCTTCCTACTTGTTGGTGTTAGAAGCATTTCCAGACGATGAGACAAAAAAAAGACTGTACCGAAGACCATGCATCATATTCCTTTGCGACAGTATTTTTCTCTTTGTTGTACGTTCGTGAAGGTGTCCACAGTAGTTTATCAAACCAGCTAAACAAGAATCAACACAGAGGTTAAGAGGGTAAATAAAAGAACTTACTAATATGCCAACGCTGCTAAACCAACCAGTAACCCCACCTTTCCTTGCTGGCTAATCGAACTCAATTCTATTACATTGATAAGTTTTCGAGAACAGTAACTTGAAACGATCTTACTGAGTCTTGTGAGTTCTTGATAAGGCTTTTGATCATTCCTTAATTCCTTATTCCTGAGTTGATTTAAAGAGTTGTGCTTCAACAACAAGCTATTAATTCTTGTTATAGGAACAAAGGCTGTCGCTAGGACTGCACAAATCAGAAAAAAGGAGGCAAATCTGAGTCGAATTTGCAGCATTTTTAACAACAAAAAGAAGTTCAGGCTTTTTCAAACGATCGATCATCGAAATGACGTTGTCGAACACTTTCATAAAAACGGTCATTCCGCCCATGGCCCATGGCCCATGGCCCATCTCCCATCACTTATTTGCTTCCATGGCGGCCCGAGGCCGACCCAATCTGGTCGGTATGGGCCGACCAGGGCCGACCAGGTAAAAGTCGATCGTTATTCCAACCAAATACACCTTTTATTGATGCCCATTCAAGTGCGCAATCTTTCGTATCTTCTTTGTAATCTTTCCTTAGAAATTTGAATTAAATTCTTTTGTTTACCATTTCTTATATATTCTTCATATTTTAATTGCAATCATTCTCCAGTTCGCTTTTTCGAACTTTTTCTTTCTAACGACACTTTCTTTTGTAACTGCCTAACACCTAAACCTTACCTAACTATGAGCGCTGAAGATCTAGATTTGTATGGTAAAATGATTAGGTAGGATATTTATTGACTTTTACGAAGTTTTCCATTGACTGAATGCTATAGAATTGAGAACAAGGACATCTTTATTGACTTGAGAAAGAATGATAACGGAATTTATCTGAAGATGTCTGAGCGTAGAGGAACTCTCAGAAAGACTGTTCTTATTCCAGCTTCAGGAATCGGCAAGTTGCAGGCAGTATTGAACGAAATATCTGCAATCATTGCTGATCAACCTGAAAATTCCACTTCCAACCCTGACAGGTGAAGTACATCTTTCCAGCTCCTTGGTTCCTTGCTCATGATGTTTTTCATAGAAAGCCAAAGGCTCCTTCAACCTCTACTTCTGCTCCCGTCAATCCTACTCCTACTTCAGCGATTGATGATTTGATTCCAAGCAACACTGTTTATGTCACTGGGTTAACTTGGGATTGTGATGAGGCCCAATTGATTGAACATTTTCAAGCGATTGGTTCAATTGTTAAGGCTATTATTATCCGCAAACCTCGCCGTGGAAAGCTTGCCTCAATGGGCCGTGGACTCGTGGAATTTTCTTCACCTGAAGATGCAGCTAGAGCTATCTCAACTTTCAATGAAACAGAATTTCAAGGTCGTATTATCTCTTGTCGTGAAGATCGTCGTCTTACTTCAACCTCTGATGAAATTGAAGTGAAGACACCAACCAGAAATCTCATTCCTAACAAAGTCTTGGTGACCAATGTCAATCCTGAGACCCCTACTGATGACTTAGTCGAGCATTTCAGCGTTGTTGGTGACGTCAAGAAACTTGAGAAAGTCACTATTCGTGGTAAATTCAACGGCACTTGGATTGTCGAGTATGAAGAAGACCAGTTTGCTCATGATGCAATCTTGCGCTTAAACGGCAGTGAGTTGGATGGCAATGTATTGGTTGTACGCGAGTACATCCATATCGAATAAACGTCAGACCTCAAATAGGACAGTATTTTGGATTCTGGAATTCCATCCTCCCCTTTATCTTATTCTATGAACTTAATAGATAAGATTTGAAGAGGCGGAAATAGCAATACATATAAACCTCTAAAATATCCTTTTTCATGACGTCATTCCAGTAACTGCTTTTGTGTTAATCCTACTTACTTACTACATGGTCACTTTTGTTTCTTTTCGTTCTTTTCGCGCTGCCTGCTACTTAGTTTCTTAATATAAAGTTCTTTCTGATTGATTGTTTTAGCCCCTTTCTTTCGTCGTGTCATACCTGTCTTCCCTCTTCCTACTTCGTAACGAGAGTAAATGCAACGCATCGTCTACGTTTCTTTTTTGTTTTAGCTTAAAATTTAACTAACGAGCGTTGAGTTTACAAAAAAACATGACAGAATGGAATAAAAATCATGCATCAAGAGCATTCTTTCCAGAGTGAATATGACCATAAAACTTAAGTACTAAAGGATGAGCTTTCACATGCCTCCTTTCAATCGGTGTTGATAACCAAAGACCATCTAAATTCTTAACACGTGATAAAGCAACATAGATTTGACCATAATCAAATGCTTTATCTAACATTAATTCAGCAGAAGTTAATGTACAACCTTGACTTTTATGAACAGTTGCAGCCCATGCTAACTTTAAAGGAATTTGTGATCGAATTAATTCACCATTATGAGGAACTTTTACAGAATATTCCACCGGCCCAATCGTTGTAATCATACCATTATCAAATTGTACTGTTGGTACAAGCGTACCAGGTCGAATAACAGATTCAGAAAACCCAATGACTTTACCACGTGACCCGTTAACTAAACTAGGTCCAGTTAATCGCACTTGACCAGTATAAGTCCCACGTGAACGATTTCTTAATAACATTACCTGGGCACCAATTTTTAAATCAATTTTTTCTGGTATCACTCGTTCCATTGCTTGTAATAAATAGTCAACGACTTTCTTATTTGTTGGTTTAATCTTCCATTTATTTAATGCTTCAATGGTGACAATTTCCGTTGGTAATTCTTGTAATCTTTGATTGTTTTCTCCGTCAACTTGTTCATTTAATGCATATAACTTGGTTGGGATAATACCATTCGTTGGTTTTGGTTTTTGATCAATTAAACATTTGGATAATTCTTGTAAACATTTATTTGATATACGACCAATACGTATTTCATTTAAATAATGGATAAAATGTTCATCGGATTGTCTTTCGATTTTCTTTAAATTAATCCATGATGATGTTGAATCTAATCCTAATTTTGACCATAATGGACTTGAGAAACAAAATTCAACATTTCTTTTTTTCTCTAAAACAGCAGTTGAACCTCTTTTAATCGTCATAGGTAAAGGATTATGTTCGGCCAAATCATTTTCTACAACAGGATGGGAATGAGAGTTGTTAGTTGTGTGGAATGGATGAATGGGTGGACTTAAACGATTTACAAGTTCATGATCAGCTTTTACTTCCTCGTCTATATCGATTAATGAGACTTCTTTCTGTCTTACCGGTGGTAGTTGAAAAAAATCACCAACTAATACGATCTGAATCCCTCCAAATGGATCATCATGGTTTTTCCGTGCATCACAAGCTAATTCATGTAATAGTTCAAATAAATTCCTATCTAACATCGAAACTTCATCAATAATTAATGTTTTACATTTCTTCCATCGTTCAATGGTTGTTGGGGTTAAAGCCTTCTTCTTAATATGCGCTTTATCTCCTTTACCTAATCCAATACCAGCAAAACTATGAATTGTTAATCCATTCAGATTTAATGCAGCTATTCCCGTTGGTGCAGTGACAGCAATCGAATCTTCACCGTATCTTTGAATCAACTCTTGAATTACATACTTTATCATATATGTCTTTCCTGTTCCCGCATTACCCGTTACAAAGACACTTTCTCCTTCTAGAATTTTTCTAACACCACGCTGCTGTTCAGCATTAAGCTCGTCGAAGGAAATTTCTTCTGGAGCAATATCTATGATCTCATCCTCTGTCATAATTTCAATCTTCTTTCGACGAGGTTTCTTTGACGTTGTAGCAGAAGTAGTAGAGTCCACATCTTTCTTCTTTTTGGTAGTTTTCTTTTTCTTTTTCTCTTTCTTGGCTTGGCAATCTGCCCAGAAGGAGTGCGCTGCTTCAGTTTGTATTTCATCGAGTTCCTCTTCCTCCGCGTGAGGGAAATGTTCCTCCACAAGCGATAGTATTTGATTTCCATATCTACCTAAAGTATATCTTCCAATACCATTCATAACTTTCAATTGATCTTTACTCCTAGGTTTCCATTTCACAATACTTTCGACCAGATCATTGCTCATGACTTGATAGACAGGACGCTGCATTTCATCGGCGATTCTTCTTCTCAAATCCCGTAGGGCATACTCCAACAACTTTGTTTCATTTCTTTTGAGTCCTTGTGATCCAGTCTCATTTGAAAGTCCAACATTTTTAATTGCTGTGGATAGTGTCCGAGGAAAGGAGAATGGTAGCCGTTTTTGAATCAAGCCTGGATTTTTTACTCGTGATAAAAATGAATATGCAGTCGACAGCATGAAGATATTGAAAATACAAACAAGAATTAAGCCTAAACTTTCTCGCAATTTCACCATCCAAAAAGCACCTGAAAAGAGCACAATCCAAGAGTTAGGCACTCTCTATAAAAGGTATCGAGCACGGAATCTATTATATCAAGAGATTTATTTGGGACTGTATGGAAAATGGAAGGCTTAGCTGCAACGGAATTGTTAGATCGTACTGATCCATCATTATTGACTTATGTTGAAGTGCGTGATTCTTATGGCACGCCTTTGAATTTCTTCTTTTCGTTTGGATTGAAGCCCTGGAATGCGGAAGATTGCGAAGAAGCGAGAATCATTTCGAGAGCTTTCAAGGCAGAGATGAATGCGGAAAGACGCCAAGAAAATAGACCAACTGGATCAACGAGTGGACAAGGCAAGAAAAGCTCTCGCCGCTGATTGAAGTTAGAAAGTCCAAATATTTCGCCCAGTTTTTCCTCAATTAGCATTTTTCATTTTCCTATCTTTTGTTCTTCCTTACGCCTCGCACTGTTTACGTGTTCTCTGTTTCAATCGATCAACGCGCATGAGCAGGATGGTCTCACTCACTGAACTCATAGTCCACATAGTTCTTGTTAAATTAGTCATGCGCTTTATAGACAATGAAATTATAAAATTAAAAACAATTCTCTAATTAGCTTTTCTTCGTTTTAAATATAAACAAAGGCATAAACAGAAAAGCTCTCAATCCTCACACCAAAATTTCCAAATAAGCTCAGCTTCATGATCCAATCCTTGTCATCTTCGAGAAAGCGAATCAAAAGGTGGTAAGCCATCAAATTCTTCTTATCGAGTATTATTACTATTATTGCTGTGGTTGAACTGGAGCAATACATTTGTTCACGATTTCTAATAAATGGGCATTTTCTAAAGCCGCGGCAACTCTTTCTTTATCATTTAGTTGCTTATTAACAGCATCCTCACTTTGATGTGATCCTGGTGTAATTTTCACGATGACCTTGAATCTGTTCGGTAAAGAGCGCAATAGCTTCACTCGAATAGAAAGGCCTATGAGTGTCGCCATAGAGCAATGAGGGATGGTAGGAGTAAAGTTTACAGCTATTTTATTAATTTTATCATCAACCATAATATTTTCTTCAGAAACAACATTTAATTGTTCAAGAGTTAATGGATGTTCTGGATCATTTAAATGACGAATCATTTCAAAGATTTCTGTTGAAGAAAAGATCTCTCTTTCATCTTCATCATCATATTGGAATTTTTCTTCAACTAAAGGTCCTTGTTTGACATTATAGATCGTAGGGTTCGCGTTGATTAGTTCAGTCATAATCGATTTGCTTTACTTTATCTTATTTTATGATTGACTGACTTTCAATATTGTAGATATCTCCTATATCGAGAGAGGCTAGCTTTCCATTCATCCAAGCCAATACTTTGCAACCTTATTTAAATCACCATTTAGTATTAGAAAATGTCAGTATTACCATCATTTGAATTTAAGAAATTACCATTAAAAGAATATCCAAAATTACAGGAAAGAGAAACAAATGAATCACGTTATTGGAGACAATTTAATTGGAATAAAGAGATTACCTTACAATCAGCACCTAATATGATTGATTTTAATCCAGTGAATGATCAACAATACATTGTAACATCTTCTTTAAAAGTTCATTTATTCGATGGTCAATTAGGGGATAAGATTCAACGATCTTATTCACGTTTCCAAGACGATGCTTTCTCAGGTAAGTTTCGTCGAGATGGTAAATTAATCACAGCAGGTGATAAAATTGGCAATGTAAAAGTTTTTGACTTTGCTACAAAATCAATGTTAAGACAATTAAAACAACATATTAGTGCAGTACGAGCGACTAGATGGACGGGGAATGGTCTTAAGATCATCTCTGGTGGTGATGATAAGAAGATCGTTATTAGTGATTTAGCGACAGGACAATCTACCTGGGCAAATAAAACACAACATATTGATTATATTCGTTCCATTACAACACACCCTGATGAAGAAAATCTATTTCTTTCAGGTAGTTATGATCATACTGTTGCCTTCTGGGATTCACGTCAAACGACACCAATCTGGACAGTCAACCACGGTCATCCTATTGAATACAGTTTAATGACACCATCAGGTAGTATTGCCATTACTGCAGGTAGTAATGAAATCAAATTATGGGATATATTAAATGGTGGACGTTTATTACATACTTTCCAAAATCATCAAAAGAATATTACATCATTATGTTTCGATAATAATGGACAAGGTACACGTTTATTATCAAGTGGTTTAGATGGACATATTAAAATTTATTCATTACAAACATTATCATTATTACATGGTATGAAATTTGATTCACCTTTAATTCATGTGAATATGAATGCATCGAATAAGAAGTTAATTGTTGGTTTTGTGAATGGTAATTTATTAATTAAAAATAAAAGAGAAAAACATCTGTTAACACCATCTGATCAACAAGCATTGGCTAGTAATGGTGGTGGATTAAAGGGAGTTGATGATGATAATATGTTAGAGATGGAGGATTATAATGATTTAGGTATTGGTGACTTAATGGAAAGACAATTAAGACGATCGAGACATCATAAAGGAGCTGGTCTTAGTATGCCTGGTACTGCACAAAAGTCTGCTGCTTCGTCTAATGCTGCTAATGTGACGGATGTTGTTCTTCTTGAGACAGAAAGAGTGAAGAAACTTCAATTATACGAGAAACATTTACAACGCTTTAACTATCAATTAGCACTTGATAGTGCACTGACCACACGTAATGTTGTAGTGATTGTGACAGTATTAGAGGAGCTTTGTCGTCGTAATGGTTTGACAATTGCTCTCTCAGGTCGTGATGAGATTAGTCTGGAACCAATCTTATCCTTCCTTGTGCAATACATCCTTCATCCTCGTTATTCCGCTTTCTTAGTGCAAATCACCCATCGATTGTTAGATATCTATTATGAGATTATTGGATACTCTCCAATTATTGATCATCTCTTCCAACGATTGATTCGTCAGATCCAACAAGAGTTGTCATTGCAGAAGGATATTATGAGGGTGTTAGGATCTATAGACTGTGTGATCAATTTGTCCACTATGCCTAAGAGACCTAGATTAGGCGATGATGGTCAGGGAGAGACAATACAAACTTTGATCAATGAAGCCAGTGCTGCTGCATCGAATAAAGATAATAATAATAATAATAATAATAATAATAATAATAATAATAATAATAATAATAA
>VFQN01004879.1_pt1 | contig 17107 bp, 13 predicted proteins | sample 3512371 | NCBI WGS metagenome assembly VFQN01 (sample SAMN10412370, study PRJNA504923) | tailings metagenome | isolation source: Replicate 2 from Balatoc abandoned mine | place: Philippines: Itogon, Benguet | collected 2017-08-28 | reverse complement strand
CAATACACTCCAGGTTTAAATAGTAAATATTGTCAAACAAACTCATATTAAGACTATTTGACAAAGGATTGTGATATCGAAGGTTTAGCTTATGAATTCCTGCTAGAAAACCACTACACGTCTGAAAAACTTCTTCAGTGGGAGCGGTAAGGGATAATGATATTTGTTGGTTTCTATTCCTCACAAAGTTTTTTCTCAAAAAAATCGATAATTTAAATATGTTTCGATGATTAACAACTATATTATAATAAACTGTCTCATATTTACAATGTTCAAAGATTGTCTTACTCGTGCTTAATAATTGTCGATAATGGGATTTAGCCAAATATTGTTGAATAACTTTGAATATTTCTATGGGGATTCGATCGAAAGTATTCATTCTTCTGAATGAAGGAGGAACAGTTGAGAAACGATCGATCGAAAGTTCGATCCGTACTCTGTGTTATCGGTTTTTCAAATTCGATCGAATCAAATCAACAAACAATAACAGCTTTCCGATAACTTATCATTTACACAGGAAAGATTACACTTGAGACAATTTCATAGCACAAAGAAACTAATTTATTGATCTTTTCTCGTCTCTTCTAACTCTTTCTGCGAAAGAACTGGAAAAGACTCTCAGTCATAACAATAATCGATAAAAGAATTCAATCCGTTAAGAAGAACCCGCTTCATTTTACCTTCAAGGAGGAAGCAGGGAGGAAAGTTAAGAGTAAATATTTGATGGATATTATCAATGTAACATTTTGGTTAATATCTTCTTGGTTTTTACATCAATTATTTTCTATTATGTTTGCTTTGTTATCTTCTTTCCTCACTGACAGTAATAATAATCCAAATCCTTCAGAGGTCACACCGAGTAGAAATAATTTGACCTCTAGATCTTCAGATAATGATGAAAAAGTTCCAATCATCACATCTTTAGCTTCGTCGAAAGATGATGAGTTTGTGAAGATTAACACCTGTGAGATAGGATCTACCATCCCTATCACCTCTCTAGACGCGGAATTATTTGATGTCTTTGTTCTTACTGCTGATCTTCACAATAAGAAGGTATTAGTGAAGCAGAGGATTCTTCTCGCTATTCTTCCCTATCAGATAGCAGAAGTCATCAGACTGCCTCAGAGACCGAAGTATGGTCAGATTCAGAATGTGTACGAGCTTCAAGCACTCAAAAAGCTTCGATTTCGAGCCAATCCCAATCCTAATACACCAGATCCTTCTGCAGGTTCTCTGACCTCTTCATTGCTGTCAATCTTCTCCACAGCCTCCACTGACTCCACTGCAACCACCTCTACCTCCCAGAGCACTGTCTCTTCACCCTCTTCTACATCCTCTCAGGACCCTCCAATACCTTCTTCCACTACAACGACAACCTCATCATCTGGTCTCTTAGTGCTCGAGCTTAAGAGTGGGAAACTTCTAAAGTATTACTGTCATAACCCTCTCCCCTGTGTTGATGTGATTAAGACCAAAATGAAAATATTAGGATTAGAAGGTCATCATTCCAAACATCCTGTACCCAAACTTACTTCAACTCCATCAATAGAAGAGAATAAAACTACAGCAAACTCAGCTATGAAGAAAACACGTCCTCACCTCTTAAATCATTTAAATCAAGATGAGATCATTAATATTGCAAATTATTATTTAGAACAAAGTAAACAAATTGAAAGAAAGTTTTCTATTCATCCTTCTATTGATTTAATTGAAGAAATGATGAATCTCTTTCGACTTGCTGTTGAGCACTTTGCTAATATTCCTAACCATTATTATCATGAGAAAGTGATTTATACCATCCAACAATTCCTTATTCGAGATGATGTTGTTCAAGTACTTGATCAACATCAAATTCAAAGGAAAGGAGGTCCTCAAACTCCATCTTCTTCTTCTTCTGCTGTGAAAGAGACAGTGATGACTCCTTCTCACAGACCTACCCCAGCTGAGATCATCCAGCACTTAACAAAGGAAGTGATTCTATCACCACGTCAAATATTAGTCGATGATTCCAATGAGATGAGAGAGATGGAGAAGAAGTGTTTCTTCCCGCCTTCGATGACGTTAGACGATCTGATAGAAGAAAATCGTCGTCATGGCCAACAGAGCATCAATGAAGATGACGATGAAGATGAAGATGAAACAGATAGTAACGGTGAGAAGATTAGTCAGAATCAATGTGAAGATAAAGAAGGGGAGAATATTACAGGCGATCAGAATGACGTGTCAGTAGAATTAGATCAATTATTAATGAAGATTGATGCAGAGTTTCATAGTCTTTTGCAATCATTTGATTCTCCTAGTAATGATGCTGGTCATGATGGGAATCGCTGTGTCATGGCAGAAGTAGAAGAGTTAGTGCATGAGATTCAAGTGAAGGAGTTAGAAAGAGCATTACAACTCTAATCATAGCTATTGTTAATGAATTAATTAATATATTATTTGTTGTTTCAGTTCATCATTTTGTACATAGTATATCTATCTATCTTAATTTAATAAATAGAAAACTCTTTCCTTCATGTATTTCATATTAATAAAATTTCATTCACCTAAACCTTCTATCTCATTGAAGAAGTCTCCTAATAGATTATCGTCTTTCTCATCGATCTTGCTCACAATGGTAGCAGTCGTAGTAGTGGTGTTAGCTGGTTCACTCCTTATCTCTGTATTCGAGGAGGTGATTTGATGTTGTTGTCGAGAGATCTGATCATTAGAGGGAGGTTGAATCTTCTTCTTCAAGACATTAGGCACTAGAGATCTTAAGGCAGAATCTGCTTTTACTTTCTTTAAAGTCTTCGCCGGTATCATAGGAACTGATGATGAGACAGATGAGTTTTGGGTATTGACGGTGGTGGTCTCGTGTATTTGCTCTTGCCTCTGAACGTTGATTATCCAAGTTGAAGGGATTTGTGGTGGTTGTTCGATATGATTAATGCTATCAACTTTTCTTCCATCTTCGTTCTCTTCTGCAGCATCTTCCTCTTCCTCATCATTTTCATCACTGTCATAATACTCAAAGCCTGGAAGAAGAGGTTTTGCATTAGTTGCTGGCGCAGGAGTAATATCTTCATCATTGTCTTCCTCCTCCTCGATCTCTGCGGCTGTGAAGTACTTCGTCGCAGTGGTTGTGCTGGTTTCAGGTAAAGGGTATGGCATCGAGTAATAGTGCTCGTAGGAGGAAAAGTTTGTTGGAGGTCTACTTGGACCGACAATCTCCTCTTCTTCATTATTCTCATCATTATCTTCATCTTCTTCGACATCTTCCACAACATATTGAGAGGTTGCAGGAGGTCTGCTAGGACCAGCTACCAAGTTCTCCTCATCCGCTCCCTCTTCTTCTGAGGGTTTGGTTGGAAGTGCGACTACAGCCACATTGTCTGTAATGGTTTGTAATCGTCTCTTCATGATCTCTTCTTTATTTATCGTAAACTTAGCAAAGGAGGAGAAGTCGATGGGGTTGGAAGTAGTTGTGCTATTACTTGTTGTCGGAGGTTCGGCTGAGGCCGGGACAGACTCATTATCATCTTCATCCTCACTTATATCCTCTTCGTCATCACTTTGTTCTTCTTCGAGACTTTTTCCCTCTTCTTCCATTTCAAGTTCTACCTGAGCTGTGTTCTGTTGCGTAATGTCAGTTTCGCTGTTGTAATAGTTGGAGGAAGATGTCATTGAGCTAACTGGTAGATGTTTCTGATTCTGGAGATTTGCGTCTTCATGAGATTCTTTTCCTAACTTATTTCTATGAAACCGTTCGGTATATCCATCCGCGGCAGGATCTAAAGGGTCGACGACAGCATCATCGTCTTCTCTCCTCCTCTTCTTCTCTTTCCGCTGTTGTGCAGCTAATAGATATGGATTCACTACTTGAGCTTGTGTTTGAAGTAACTGATTACTTGAAGGACGAGGAGGTGGCAGTGGTACGCCATTCACACCACCTATCATAACTCCACCAGGTCTTGGTGGAGGGGGCGGGGGAATACCTCGAGGACCACTATTCCATCCAACAGGTGCTGCCATGCCAAAGACTGGTCGAGGAATCATTCCACCAGGTAGCATTTGGGGTTGTGAAGGGGCAGGAAGGTACTGTGTCGGTCGATAGAGCACTGGGGCTCCTGGAGGAGGAATGCCGAGAGGGTTAAAGGTTGGATGATAATAAACGCTTTCTTCAGGCCGCCGTGATACAGGAAGATTAGTCGTGAAACTTGGTGGAATATGCTGAGAGGAAGATGTTGGCAGGGATTGTACTGTCTCACTTGTTGTAGGTAGATCTGATCTTGGCCGCTTCCCTTGAATGACTTCAATCTGTTGCTTTCTGAGCGCAATTGTCTTCATTTGTTTCAGTTCTTCAATTTTATCTTTTAAAGACTTGTCTAATCTACTTTCATTGGATAGTTTTTGATATTTTGCAATTTCTTCATCAATTTTCGTTGGATCATTTAAAAGCGATCGTACTTCTTTTACCTCTTTCTTTTGCTGTTGTGCTTTCTTAATCGCCTTTTTCTTTTCTTCCCTTCGAAATGCATCAGCAGGATTGATTCCTTTCTTATCTTTTCCCATGTTATTGTGTTATAATGACAACAAAAGAAGTATTGGTAACAGTCGCGTAAAATAAAAAGCTCCTCCAACGAAAAACGATTCTCCGTTGAAAAGCGCTTTTATGATAACGACTCTAATTTTCCAAGAATTGCACAGCTTTTCCTTGTGAGATGTCTCAATGAGGAAGTAGACGACCATAAGTAACTCTTCAAAGATTATTGCATTGAATCTCTCATAATTTGTGTGTAAGAAAGCTGATAGTCTTTGTCCAATCGAAGATTGCTTCGATTTTCGTGAGAATTAAGGCTGATCAGTGAATAGTACTGTCAGTCATCGTCTTAAGAACCCATTTCAAGCTAAACTAATAGATAATTGAGATGATAGAACTCAGACAAAGATCAAGATCAAGGTCAGGAGGATACAGTCGATTGAGTACGGAAGAAGAGGAGGATGAAGAACTCTTTCCGACACCAGCCACTCATCGCTCAGGAGGTTATAGTCGACTGAATACCGAAGACGAAGATGATGATCTGCTACCATTACCAACAATTCATCGTCCGAAGCCAGTACAATCACGAGAGTCTCGAGCATGTAAGTAGAAATTCTTTTATTGTTGTGGAGTGATCCTGAACGTTGTTTCTTTCCAGGCGCAAGATGTTGTTTTATATTTTCATTATCGGCGATCATCTTCCTTTCATCTCTCGTTGTGATGTTCGCCCTTGAATCTCCTTACGTTAAGATCAATACAGAGTACAATAATAAGAAAAGAGAACTTCTGAAGGGAGTGGGGGGTGCGTTAGCTATGTATATCTTTTGTGGGATTGTTTCTGGCTATTTCCTTCTTCGAAGGAGAAGGATAGACTATATGATGGATGACGATCCTGGTTTTGCAGAGTAATTTATTATAGGATAATTGATAGCAGTTTTATTTCATAATAAATCAAATAATAGTAGATTAGTTTTGATTATAGAATTTCCTTTTTTTTTTTGTGTGTGGTGGCTAGGATATGTCGATAGATATGAAATGTAATTGAATATCTCCTTGCTTTCATCGAAACAACTCAACTATTGTTCGAATAAATCACAAGTCCATTAAATTACGTTGAGCAAACTTACACAGCTGTTGTGAAGACTTAGATAGGGTTTGTTAAGTTATGAGGAATCTATGCCAGGGAGTATGATTGAGAGCTGCTAATACATCACTATATAATAAAGCACTATTAAGATGATAAACTATAATCGGTCGACCACATGGACGATAAGAGACAGTTGCTGATAATAACGCTCGCTTGTTAAGATTAGTCAGTCCATCCTGAAAGATGGCTATTGGAGGTAATTGCAACAAAATCCTCCCTGTACTTGACAGTGAAGAGCGATCATCCACTATATTTGCAGAAGAGCTTCCACCACCACCACCTCCGTTACTCCGATAGAAATCGTCCGTTTGAATTTTATTCATAAAATCAGTAAATTTCTCCCATGCCATAATCATCGTCATTCCTGCAACAGGAGAATGTTCATCACCACCACAAACTAATCTACGATGTTTACAAAATACAATCATTATTGCTTTATAAAGATCGCATAATTGTGCAATAACCGCCACAAATGGTGCAGCTTTATACTTATCAACAGCAAGACCAATCATAGTGAAGATTTCCTTTGAATACTTCTTCATATCAACGGTATTATTAGTATTATTATTATCATCATTTTCAAGATGATGATTCGTTAAAAAATCTCTAAACATCGCTAATGTTGTTTGACATATTTGTAATGCAGCACGTAAATCACTAACAGTATTCGATGCTTTACGTGAGATAAATTCGATTGCTTTTTTATCAAAGTATTTTAAATGTAAATTTATTAATCGTTTTTCAATAATTTCATTAACTTGTGAATAATTATACGGTTGGAAAATTTGTCTTTGGATATTAATAATAGTACGTGATTCAACACGTGCTGATATTCTTTCAGGTAAATCCATTGTATTGGATATACCTATTAATAAGAAACCTGATCTTTCATGCATTGACCAATCAAATAAATTATAAATGACACGGAAATCACGTGTTAGTAAAAAATCTAATTCATCCATTAAACAGACTAATATATGTTCACGGTTATCTGTCCCAGTTGTTTTAATACGTATTTGATTCGATGCAAAGAAGGAACTTAATTTATTCTGTGCAGTCTTCGCTGATACATGATATCCTGTTAATCCACGCCATAGTTGAGTATCTATCAGTACGTGCGGTATGAGTGATCCATGAGTATACAGGAGTGGAGTAGTACATATACTTACATGCATCTGCTGGTGATTTTAATCGCAAACAATTAATTTCAATAAAATCAAATTCAGGTACTAATCCTTTATCAACCTCTTTTCTTAGATTATTCAAACATGATAAAACCGTTGCTGTTTTACCAGTTCCTAACAGAAGAGTGGGGGAAAGAGATTAGCCCTCAACTAAACACGATGGAAGAAGGAGGTGTGCTTACCTGGCATGCCACAGATATAGAGAGGAGGCTTTGTTCGATGTGATGTGACAACTTCACGAATATAATTATCAATAAATTTTCGCTCATTCTCACGACATGGTAATTCATCGGGAATGACTGAGATTTGTAATCTTTGAATTGCTATCGAGTAATCATCGGCCAACATCCCATTCGTTGACTTCAGATAGTGATCATAGGCTTCTTTATAATGGCTGAATTCTAATCCTCTCTTTAGTATAGTGTGAACAGAGATCTTTTGAGTCGCTCTACTCTCATTACTTTCAAGGTAGCGACAGATGAAGTGATCAGAAGAGTCTATGCCAGAGGGATTAGATCCTTTGATCTGAATCACTTCAGTGACCGACCCCTAAATAACAACATTACATAAATTATAACAAATAAAAAATCTTACCGCAGGAATGTCATCTAGTTGATCAGTTTCGATCAGTTCATTGGCAAGTGGATTGATTCTATGGAGTTACATACATGTTAAAGAGAGTTAGGAAAAGTGAAAAAAGGGTTTACATTTGCTTCTTTTGCTTCGTTAGTTCATGTGGTTGAAGAAACCATCTCACTTCGATGTAAATTTCTTCTTCCTTGTTCTCATATATTGCTAGAACTTGACCAAAAGCAAATTGTTCCACAGTTTCTCCCTCGTCATCTCCCTCATTACTTTCAAGTACGATGCGCACACAATCACCAAACTTTACCACTAAATCACATGTTTGAAATGCAGCATAAAACTTTCGATCATCTTGATCAATATGTAGTACATCGCCCAGACCATCACAGTCAATATGATCATCATCATTCATCTCTGCATTATCTTTATCATTCACCTCTTCTTCCCCCTTATCTCTCGATCCTTGTCCAATACTATCAATTTCACCAGAAGGTCGCCTTCTTTTCATGTTTACTGGTAGGAAAATCTGTTCAAAATCAAATCAGTTATGATTGAATATGAGGATTGTTATGGTAAGGTAAAGTTTTGAAATAATAAGCTATTAGACAATTCCTTTATTTTTCTTGTGCTTCATTTAACGAGAAGATCAATTGATTTCCTCTTTACTGTATTTCAATTTGTGATAAAATGCTTGAAGATCATCGTTGGGAAAATTTGCGACGTCTATTTACTCGTCCAACTATGTTTGGAAATGAGACAGGACAATTGCCAAATGGAGAATTTACTCCTGGAGAAGATGTTCTCCAAAATATCCGTGAAAATGTAAAAGTATTAGTTGTTGGTGCAGGTGGACTTGGATGTGAAATATTGAAGGTAAAATCATAGTCGAAGTTGTCTCACTTTATTCTTAATAGTTTTGATAGGATCTTGCTCTGTCTGGAGTCACTGATATTCATGTTATTGATTTAGATACAATTGATATCAGTAATTTGAATCGTCAATTTTTATTTCGAATGTCTGATGTTGGCCATAGTAAGGCTGAAGTCGCTGCTAACTTTATTATGAAGCGAATTCCTGGTGTTAAAGTAACTCCTCACATGGGAAAGATTCAAGACAAAGATTTGGAATTTTACAAGTCTTTTAATGTTATTATTGCTGGTTTAGATAATATTGAAGCTAGACGTTGGTTAAACAGTGTTATTGTTAATTTGGTGGAGTTTACTGAAGATGGTGACATTGATCCCTCCACTATTATTCCTTTGGTTGATGGTGGAACTGAAGGATTCAAAGGTCAAGGTCGTTTAATTCTCCCTCGAGTTACTGCTTGTTTTGAATGTACCATTGGTTCCTTTCCTCCACAGCAGTCCTTCCCTCTGTGCACCATTGCTGAGACCCCTCGCCTTCCAGAGCATTGTATTGCTTATGTTTACATGCTCGAGTGGGATCGTCACAATCCTGGAAAGAAACTTGATAAGGATAATCCAGAGCACATGCAATGGGTTTATCAACGTGCAGCTGAGAGAGCACAAAAATATGGTATTGAAGGGGTAACATATTTTAAGACTATCGGTGTTATTAAGAACATCATTCCAGCTGTTGCTTCCACAAATGCTGTCGTCGCAGCGGTTTGTGTCAATGAAGCAATCAAAATCCTTTCTCTTTGCAGTCAAAGCGTTAACAACTACTTGATGTACATGGGATCAGAAGGTCTCTATACCCCCACATTTGTTTATGACAGAAATGAGTTATGTTTGGTCTGTGGTGATGAGTCTCAAACTCGAAAGTATTCATTGCTTTCAACAACAACCTTACAGGAATTCATGGACAAATTGGTGAACGATGCAGAGCTAAACCTCCGCAAGCCTTCAATCGTTGGAGAGTCTAAAAGTTTATTTATGCAGCAACCAGCATCATTGCGCGAGAAATTGTCTGTTAACCTTTCGAAGCCACTGAATGAATTGATAGAAAATGGAGAGATTTTAACCATTACTGATCCTGCGTTATCTGAAGTGGCAATTTCTTTGCAGATAGTCTTTGAAGATCTGTAATTTTAATTTGAGATTCAAAACATTTTACAAAATTTCCCTTAATTTTAACATAAAACAGAATCTAGCAGTTTTGAAGATTACAAATTCGAGAGATGGCACCAGTCGCAGCAATCAGACATGCTTGCGAGTAACACTGGAACAGCCCAAACGCATTGCTGCATTCTTGTTCGAACTAAAACACCAACGACCTGCGTCCTTAAAAAGAAGAAGAGTCAAATTAACAAATAAATTTATATACAAGGGGACTTTACGTACAAGTTCCAGTTACACCATTAGCTCGATGAATATTTTCAAAGTGCCGACAGGAGAACCTTGTAACACTTGCACAAAGTTTAACTTCAAAGACTGCAACTCAGTCGAGTCTTCGGCAAAAAACATCAAAACCAGCTCAGTACGCTTCTACTGAGGCGCGCTTATCTGCGACGCGACTTCGTATGAGTCTCCCAACGATCCGAAAAAGCTCCCATACGAATGGCACGGAAATTCTGGAAGATCATCGTAGTCATCATCCGATGTCCAACTCCTATCAAGTTCAAGTTTATTATTCAAAATTTCATCACGATGAAAATTCATCAAAAAACTTGTGGTGTTATGCGGAGCGTTTGGACAACATGCAAGGGAATGATTCGGACGTTTGGAAGGGAAATCAAAACAAGTAGAATGTGGCTTTTTAGAGTACCTTTGTCGGACAAGGTTATTACCAAGTCGTTCTTTCAGGTTTTCTTTACCAATGTTTTTCTTTCCTTCCTGATAAATGACAGTAACAATTCTGGATTTACACTTTTTATAATTTTGAGTGGGCATTTGTGAAGTCTTAACTTCCTTTGGTTTCCTTGAAGGTATTCCGTAATGCGATCTCGAAAAGTAAGGTTTTCGGTAACTTGGGCTTCCTTCAGGATAAGAAGTCTTTCGATGATAATGCTGTATTCTCATGAGGTATTGAAATAAATTGTGATGAAGTAATGAACGGGTGAAGGGGTGAATTAATTCTAATAAAGATTCACTTATCCGATGAAATCTAATTTGATTGACTTCTCTCTCTGTCGCGATTTCTAAAATGAATCACACCCACTTCCTGCTCCCCTCACTCACACTCACAATACATGCGCAAAATGAAAAAAAATCCCAAAATTGATTTTCCGCCATTTTTGTGGGAAAGAAGATCCGTTTCAACTTCTTCAAATCTTCGAAAATTCAAAAATTCAAGGACAAGTATGAAAAATAACTCAGTAATTAATTAAAAAGTTTGTAAGAATGCATAAATAACGAAAAAAGGAAGTGTGAGTCTAACGAGTCTTTGCAAAACTAGAAGAGATCTCGGTGAAAAATGATGCTGGTGATTTTAAAGCAAAATGCACCCCTTTCCACCTTTCTTGTCACCATCTTTTCCGGCATCTTTAGACTTAGCTTTCTTGTCGCCTTTACCTTTCTTTCCTTTACCATCATCACCGTCATCACTGTCAAAAAAAAAAGATAAACGATTAAATATGAAATGGAAAGAACTGACTAAAACTTACGCTTCTTTTCCTCCACCAAACACACCAGCAGCTTGGTCAGAGTCCTGGCCTGCCTTGGGGTTCTTTGTTAAAATCTTTCGTACCAAAGTTTCGAATGCTTCCTTCACTCGAGAATTCTCTTTTGCCTGGGTAAAACGAAAACGGTAAGACATTCCTGTCTCCGATAAAGCGAATTTCCTTACCGAAACTTCTAAGAAGCCAGCACCGAACTCATCTGCTAAAGATTTTCCTTCTTCTTTGGTGACAGCACGATCTTTCTTGGCCATATCAGCCTTGTTACCAATCACAACCATTGGAACCTTACGATCTCGATGAACTCTGAGAATTTGTTCTCGAATAGCTTTTAATTCTTCTAGTGTTTGATCATCAACAATACTGTACACCAATAAAAATCCGTCTCCAGTATGCATGAAAGTCTCTCGAAGTGGTGTATATTCATCTTGCCCTGCTGTATCCAGAATTTCGACTTGCAAAGCCTTTCCATCAATGTCCATTGTGGTTTGATAAGATTCCTCGACTGTAGGATCGTACTAAACACAGAGATTTGAAAATAAGAAGTTCGTCACTCCAACTTCGAATGTAAAATATCCTACCTTTTCAACCCATCTTCCGATCACGAATCGATTTGTTATGGCGGATTTACCGACTCCACCAACACCCATAACAATAATCTTGATAGATGCCATCTTTCAATCAATAATTAATCACTACGCCACCCAAAAAAATAGTTCTAAAAATGTTTCACGAAAGATATTTTGGTAGGCAGTTCTGTTTTCAGACGAACTCCAATTTCTAAAGTTAAAACTTATTAATTATGATTTTTCAATTAATCGATCTTTCAAACTCTCACAGTTTTGGATTTCTGAGTTTTCGATGAAATAAATCTATGTTTTCATTTATTCTGCTTTAGATTTTCATTTAGAAATTACATCCTTCTTTCACACGATTTCTTTCTAAACTCTCAATTCTATTTGATTTTGATTCAATCTGTGCTTTACATATCATATTTATTTCACTGCTCCGCAATTCTTTCTTGACGTCTTGAAAGATTTGCAGAAATTATTTGAGTTCAAAGAGCAGTGTTATCGTTAACTTTCTTCGACCAGAATTGCTTTATTTGCTTGGAATTATTCGAAATTTACTTGCTTACAAGTAATACATGTTTTAGGCTTGGTCTCATTCTATGAATTGGGTCCTATTTACAATAGAATTAAGTAATATCGGTACAATCATGAGTCAATTGAATTTTCCGTCTGAAGATTTACTGTGGAAATTAGGGATTAGTACACTATTTATTTTCACCCATCGTTTACTTGTGAGAAATAATGCTCCTCCTAAAAGAAAAGTATTAGAATCGAAGAGTCAGAGACCAACTGAGGCTTCTGCTGTCACAATCCATGATGGTACCACTCAGGCCACTGATCAAACAAATAACGTCGAAGAAGATCTCTCGGCAATTTACCCTGATTCGAAACACGATGCTGAGATACTCTCTGATATTTCCGCTTCTGAGATTTATCGAAGTCCAGCTGCTATGGGGGCAACTCCTAAACACACAAATGCTTACTTTACAGCACTTAAATCCCCTCCTGTATCTGCTGTCAGACCAATCTTGACCTCTACTGCTACCCCCAATAGTGCTGAGAGCAAAGGCACTGTTTCCAGTAACGGGGAACCTAAAATAGGTTATGAAGAAGTAATGAGTCAAAACATCTCACATCATGATGATGAATATATACAAGATACCTTCCAACAAACTGTTCGACTTTATCATGAAGAAAATCGATCATTGAAAAAGAAGGTTGAAGAATTACAAACTCAATTAAGTCACAGTTCTTCGAATCATAACATCTTCTCACCTCTTTCTTCCACTCAGAATCAAAATTATTTATTATTAAATTCTCTTTCATCATCACCCTCTTTTACGACACCATATAAAGGAGACCATTCGAATAGTTTTACGGGGCCTATGTCACCCTCAATACAATATTTAATTGAACAAAATCAGAAATTAACACAAGAAAAGCAATTACTAGTGCAATCTATTGAATATGCTCATAATCAATTCCGACAAATTAGTGAAAGACATAATTCTTTACATCAGATTTCTTCTGATGGTGAAGAAGAAGATAAAGACAATGGAATGAAAGGAGAAGATGTTGAGAATCTTCAGACAATAGCCGTGGGTAGAGGAGTTAACTCGTCGTCCGCTCCTTTGAAGGATGCCTCAGATATTGAGAAAGATTACGATGAACATATTTACCTTCGATTACGACAAATTTTACAAGAAATTCCTGTAATGGATTTAAATACTACTTTTACTGCAGCAAACATCTATGATCCTGCTCAAACATCGTTTTCTTCACCGATCCTTAAACCTAAAGGATCACCTTCACCTCCACCTTCTGACTCCTCTTCTGTATTATTCTCCCCTTCATCTTCGTCAGATTTACTTCTACAGAAATTAACAACTATTCAACAAATTTTAACATATGAATATCCAACAATGAAAACAAAATACGAACAATTATCAAAGAACTATGATGATGCAATCCAACAAATTAATGATTTAAAATCTCAATTAAGTTCATTAAAGTTACTGAAAATACAAGAAATTACTGATTTACATCGTAAGATTGTTGAATTAACTCAATTTTATGAACAACAAATACAACAATTAAAAGAATCTCCTGCTACTCCTGCTACATTTGATAATGGTCATAGTAGCAATGGCAAAGCCAATGGAGGTGGTGCCAGAAGTCGCTCGACTACTCCAACGGCTATTAAGAAGAAATCCTCGAATACATCAACACCTGCCCCGAACACGGAGTTCATCTCATTGCCATCGAGTATTAATAAGATTGGAAATACGTCAGAGAATTCCATTTTTATCACGAAGGAGTTAGCGAAGTCCTTCCAATCACCTGGAACTGCCTATAATGATGACGTAGATGATCCAACGACTCCACTGGTCAATAGCTTTGAGGGAAGAGATGTCACTCCAGGTAAAATTCGAAAGACAACGCCATCGAAGATAAGGAATGGGACTCCACCCTCAGTTCAGCGACACCCTCAATCAGCATCGAGGAGTGCAGCAAAGAGTGATGTGAGTCACGGTAGTTTAAATACCACTACGGATTCTATCAATTCTCCTAATCGAGCAGCAGTGATGAACAAGGTGAAGGAATGGGAGACACGTAACAAACGATGAAATATTCAAGATGTTCTCGATACTTCTATAGTAGATGTTCGATAAATAAAATAGAATAATAATTCGAATAAGGTTTATAGAATGTTTTCTTCACTATGTTAATCGAAGTTTTTTGTAGAATATTCACTATAATCAATGGTAGTAGATAAATAATAATGGTGGCTATGGTGGAGGGAGATGTGATAATGTGTTTGTTTTTTGGTTGTTCTCTGTTGTGATGTTGTGTTTTCAATTGATTTCTTTTCAGCCTTTTCTTTTCCCTTCTTCTTTTCTCTCTATCTTATTATTATAGTAATAAAATTAAAGTGGTTGAGACACTGACAACCAGTAGTAGTCTGGTCTTATCCCATTTCATCTCATTATAAGATGTGTTTCTTGTAAAATAAAATATTTATTCATAAACAGAGTTGTCAGATATTCGTTATTCTTTCAGAACACAAATCACAGTTAAATTAGTTTTTATTACAATCAAAGAATTTATAATTTAAAATTTTTTATATTTATCACTCGTTTTCTATGAACCTGGTACATAAAGCTTTAGATCAACTATCGTCGATAGTAGTTATTGTCACGGCTTCCATCCCTATTATTGTGCGAATTACTATGATGGTGGGATGAATGAGGTGGAGGAGGAGGTCTGTGGTCGGTGTGATGTGAATGAGATTGTGGAGGATAATGACTGCTGGAGTGATGGGAGGATCTCGGAGAGCGAGGAGGGTAATGTGATGGAGGGTATTGTTGATGTGGTGGATAGTGTGACGAGGGAGGAGGGCCGAGTGGTGGTGGGGGAGGTGGGGCTGAATAAGTACTTGAAGGATAATGGTCAATCTTCTGTCTTTTGCTGTTTGGGTCCTCTATAGGAGGACGATCTTCTTCTCTTCGATCTTGTGGTGGTGGTGGTGGAGGTGCGGAGGTCGTAGGGGGAGGGGGAGGAGCGCCACCAGCTGCAGCTGATGGCTTCTTGATTATATTGAATTTATTTAGCTTTGGATTGTTCTCTCGGTCTCTATTCCTCGCATCTTTTGGTCTGGCTGTACCTTGTATAGCAGTTGGTGGAGGAGGAGGAGGGTTCGGAGGTCGCACTGATTGAGGAGGAAGATGAGCTTGAAGTTCAGCAGCTTTCCTTTGCTCTTCTCTTTCTTTCCTAACTTTCTCTTGTTGAGTCCATCCTGTGACAGGAGCGAGATTTATAGGAGGTAATCTGCTCAAGAGATAAGACCAAAGTATAGAAAAAACACTGTTTCTCTTACGTTGAAGGTGTAGGCAATGTATCAGGACTAAAATAACGATGTTCAAGAGCTTCCTTTGCAGTGATTCGTGTGGCTGGGTTGAGATCTAACAATCTCTCCAACAATGATAATCCAAAGGTATCGAACTGTCTCGAATATTCCGCTGATAATCTTGATTGGTAAGTCTTTGTGAAATTAATTTTCTCCCAGTCTGGATAAGTTTTATATTGATCTAACAGACTTCCTTGAGGTGTGCCGAGCAGACGGAAGATTAATTCTATAATCTCTGATTCAGTGCCAGCTCTGAACAACTCTGACTTTTGCCTTAGCTCAGCAAAGATACATCTAGGAAGAAATGAAATGACGGAGTAATAGAGTTAAGGTCAAGAGGTAAGGAGTAACGAAGGATAGGAGGGTTGATAGGAGTCATGAGAGGAAAAGGAGTGTGAGGACGGTGAGTAGCAACTCATACCATCTCTATCTCCTAATTCTCTCAGATCTTATTCAACCAATACAAAACGTGAACAAACAACCCCGAAAAACAAAATAGAAACATAAAAACAAAGGACTTACCCAACCGACCACATATCAATCTCTGTTCCATAGTGCTTAGTACCATACACTAATTCAGGACTACGATACCATAAAGTAACAACAGGTACAGTTAATTTATGATTTGGTGGTGGTAATGTTCTAGCCAATCCCCAATCAGCAATTTTTAATACATTATTTTTACTAATTAATAAATTTGCTGATTTAATATCACGATGTAATATTTTCTTATCATGTAAATATAATATACCAGATAATAATTGATGCATATATGATTTTATCATATCAGTAGTTAAATAAAAATTTGGTGATTTAATTAAACCATCTAAATCATATTCAATATATTCAAATACCATAAAAACATCACCTAATGTGATACCTTTTAATTTTAATTCATTTTTCTCTTTTTCATCATTACTTTCTTTATCATAAGTAATAATTTCACGTAATTTAATAATATTATCATGATTCATTAAATGTAATATTTTAATTTCACGTATTGCTGTTACAGGGAAACCTTGAGTCTCACGTTCCATTTTTATTTTCTTTAATGCTACTTGTGGTCGGGTGATCTCAGATTTATCAATTGCTTTATAGACAACACCATATGTACCTGTACCTACAGCATTTGCTACTTCCATACATTCGATTAAATCTCTTGTTTGACGTTTCTTAATGAAATGTGTTGGTACTAATTCGGTTGTCATTGCTGTATTCATTGTATTTTCCATTTCTGATCCAAATCCGATACCTCCTTCGTTCTTGGAAGTTGTCAAGACCATAGCGCACTACAAGAAACTCCCCACTGTGATGATATTTTAGCTGGAGTATGAATGAAGAATTAAGACAAAGTATGCAGAAATCGGTAATGATGAGTGAGAAATCAAGAGTATAATAACTCGAGAAATAGAAATATTCAGATTTTCGAAACTCTGATTTATGTTGACAAAAGCGCTTTTTAATACCAAAAAGTCAATGATGTATGAAATGACAAGTTCCTTCCACTTGTAAGTCTTTTCATCAACTTCTTGCACTTTCTTTGAGTTAAGGAAAGTTCTTTCTTTGATTTTGATTGATTTATTGCTATTTCTTCCCCTCAACGTCGAATTGTA
>VFQN01004878.1_pt1 | contig 17112 bp, 17 predicted proteins | sample 3512371 | NCBI WGS metagenome assembly VFQN01 (sample SAMN10412370, study PRJNA504923) | tailings metagenome | isolation source: Replicate 2 from Balatoc abandoned mine | place: Philippines: Itogon, Benguet | collected 2017-08-28 | reverse complement strand
GCACGACCAACGCCGACAAATCATTCGTCCTGACCACGAACGACCCGATTACCGTAGGCACCACGGCCCTGTCATTCTCCCTGGTGGGCGGTTCCAGCGGTCCTGTTGATGCCGCTGACGTGACCTACACGCCGGCGGACGCCACGGATTGGAATAGCGACACTGACCCGGGCGACGTCAACGATGCTCTGGACCAGTTGGCCAGTCGCCTGACCACGGTTGAGGAAGCCGGGAGCGGTTCCGGTGATATCGCGACTGACACCATCTGGAACGCGAAGGGGGATCTGGCGGTAGGCACTGCCGACAATACCGCGACACGCCTGGCGGTCGGGACTAACGGACAGGTGCTGACGGCAGATTCGACACAACCCGGCGGCGTGAAGTGGGCAACCCCATCGGGCGGCGGCGGCGGTGTGTCCGGCCCCGTGTCATCGACTGACCGGGCGCTGGCACTGTTCTCCAGCACCGGCGGCAACGCGATCACGGATGCGCCCGATTGGACGATGTCGGCTGATGGTCGCCTCACCGGGAAATCAACCGTGTTCCCCACTGTCGTTGCCACGGATGGGGCTACGGTGACATTCGATCTGGAGGCCGCCAACTTCCATCACGTCACCCTTGAAGGCGACCGGACGCTGGCCTTATCCAACGTGGCAGTGGATCAGAACTTCCAGGTAGCACTGCAGCAGGACGCGACCGGCGGACGGGGCGTGACCTGGTGGGATAACATCGCTTGGGATGGCGGCACTGCCCCGACATTCAGCACAGCGGCAAACTCCCGTGCGTTGTTCGGGTTCCGCGTGGCCGGTCTCGATGGGGAGTCAAACCCGTGGTTCTACGGGTTCGTTCACGGTCGCAACTTCCTGTCCCCTGACGATGCTCCCCCGGACTATCTGTTCTTCGACTCATTCAGCTCGGGTTCCGGTTCGATCGATGGGCGGACGCTGGAATACGGCGCGGCCGACTGGGATCTGGTTGACGCGGCCGGCGACGTCAAAATCTTCTCCGGCCAAGCGGTCGCGGACACGGCAACCGGCGTGGCCGCGGTCATCGACACCGGCATTACGGACATGGAGGTGGAGGTCGACATCGAGCAGGTGAACGACTTCTACATGGACGTCGTTGTGGGTGGGACATCCATCACAAACTGCTACCTGGTCGGTCTGGACCTGTCGACCGGCGTGCTGAAGATCAACAAGCGGACCGGTTCGTTCTCTTATGAACTGCTGGATTCCGTCAGCACGTCGGAAACGTCCGGGACGATCACGATTTCCAAGATTGCGGGCTCGATCAATATCAGCATTGGGGCGTCGACACTCAGTGTTGTCGATGGCTCCCCGATCAACGGCACGCTCGCCGGCGTCCGGATGGGGATCGGCGACAAATTCGACAACTTCACAGTGAGGGCGCTGTGATGAGCGTGTTCACAATCACGGCGGTTCCGATCCCCGAAGCTACGGCGTCGACACCTACTGATGCAGGGGCGCGAGTGGCCGCGATCCAGTCGCCCGGTGGGTCTTACATCGACATCAACACGCTCGGCAGCCCTGCCAGTCTGGAAGTCGCGCTCACCGCACCGGATGTCGAGCCGACTGCATTGCATATCAGGATTGATGCGAGAAATGTTGGAACGGAATTGTACTCCAACTTCTTCGCGTTCGTCTTGAAAGACGCTGTCGGAACTTACTACGCGATCTATGAAACAGACATTTATCCAACCTACGACCTGGCATCTTACGAGTTCGACCTGACCATCACCGGCAGCGACCCTGATCTGTCTGGAGACTGGACGCTCGAAATCCGTCTATTCACCGACATTGACAGCTATTTAGTGATCGATCTGCTGGAAGTCTCGATCCCCGGAATCACTCCAGGCAGTCAGTCGGCCGGGGCGTCTCATTTTCTCCAGCTGTGCGGGATGTAACCGATGATTTCCGGCTCCCCGATTTCCGGTCTGCCCATCTCTGCCGCGCCCAAACCGCCGGCGGAGGGGGCCATACTCGCGTCGACGAAGTCCAGGGCGTCAATCACGTCCCGTTCGGGCGTCCGCGCTTCCATTAAAGCCATCACGAAGGGGAAGCCCTAATGCCAGTCAACACGCTATTTATCGGCAACGACGTCGATCTGTCCGTATCCCCGTTTACCGACGCTTCGACGGACGAAGCAATCGAGGATGCGGAGTTGTTTGCCACGGTCTGCGATGCCGCGGAAACCGGACTGGTCCAGGGGGCCACCAACGCTGCGCCCATCGTGATCACATCGACCGGGCACGGCCTGATCACCGGCGACTACGTCAACGTATTCGGCGTGGGCGGCAACACGGCGGCCCGGGGCACCTGGCAGATTACCCGGATCGATGACAACACGTTTTCGCTTGATGACAGCAGCGGCAACGCGGCGTGGACCCGTGGCGGACAATGGTATCGGGCGCTGGATGATGATCAGGCCCGCGACATTCCGCTGGCCTACGACGGACTGCAGTACCTGGGGATTCTGTCAGGTGACATCGGTCTGATTGACGGCAAAACCTATGCCGTGGTGTTTCATGCCGCGGGCGACTACCGCGACCTGTATTGCCAGGTGGATCTGGCATTTGCCCGCATCCGCACCGGGGCCAATAACTGACCATTTTTGAAGGGTTGAAACCATGATCGGGCTCGATGCCAAAACCTATTACGGAACCGCCGGGAGTTCCGCCGCGAACGAACTGGACATCCTTCGGGAGGTCAATACCGACCTGAACGACGATGACATCGTGTCCGCCTACCGCAACAGTCAGTGGAAGTCCCACGAAGCCGGCCAGACGGATGGCACTGTTTCGCTGACCGTCCAGAACAAGACGTCCGATCCCGGCTATCAGGCGCTGCGAAACGCCAAGATGAACAAGGAACTGATCGCCTTGAAGATCCTGGACGAGGCCAGCGGCGAAGGTCTCGACGCCGATTTTGCCGTCCTGACGATGGGACGGCCGGAACCGATTGATGGTGTGATCGAAATTACGTTCACCTGCGGCGTCAATACCTCACTGCGGGAACCGGTCTGGGTGACGTAACCCCGTCGCCATCAGGCCCGGCGTCCCGGCCAGCGTCACACTTTCAATTTCTGGAGTCAGCATGCCAACTATCAACGTCACTCAGTCCGTCACGATTGGCGGCGTCACGATCGCCGGCCAATACACGCAATCCGGCGAATCCCCGCTGGCCTATGAACCGGTCACCCCTCTGCCCGCGGCGAAAGCCGGGACACTGTCGACACGCACCGACGCGAACACCGGCGTGTTGACGCTGGGCAGTGGTCACGGCCTGCAGGAAAACGACGTCGTCAGCGTTTTCTGGGCCAGCGGATCGCGCTACAACCTGGACGTCGGTACGCCAAGCGGGGCAACGCTGGTGCCGATTGACGGCGGGGCCGGCGATGATCTGCCGACGCAGGGCACGGCGATTACGGTCTGTCTGCAGACGGAGGCAGAGTTCCTGTTCTCCGGCGACAACGCGAAGGTGATCGCGATTTCCGCCAATCGTCGCGCCGTGGTGCTGTTGGCAGGATCGGATGACACGGTTCATCTGCCGGCCGACATTCAGGCCGGCGGCAGCTATCAGTGGAACGGGCAGGGTGCGAACCCGGTCAGCGGTGATTCCGTCGCCAAACTGGTAATGGCCAACGGTGACGCTTCGCAGGCGCTGACGGTCAAGGCTGGCGTTCTGCTCGATGTCTGATGCCGGACGTGTTCCGTCCGCCGGCAATTCCCCGAACTGAATGGAAATCATGCGTAGTTTCAAACTGTCCGATGGGCGGTCAGTCGACATCGCCATTAACGTCAACACGGTCAAGCGGCTGCGGTCCAGTGAGCTGAAAATCGATCTAAGCCAGATCGATGCGAAGTATGGCGACCCGCCATTGCCACTGCTGTCAATCATGATGGGTTTAGACCCGATTCTGATGGTTGACGTGTTGTATCTCTGCTGCAAGCCGTCGCTGGACGCTGTCGGGGTGACCGATGAACAGTTCGGGGAGCTGTTGAGCGGTGATTCCGTCACACATGCCGTCGATGCGTTCCTGCAGGAATGGCAAAGTTTTTTCCGCAGCCTGAATCGGTCGGAAGTGGCCGAAGCGATTCAGGCGGGGCAACGGGTGCTGACGGCGGCGGTAGCGAGGGCGACCCTGTTGACGATGGATGCAGAGCTGCTGACCTGCGAAAAAATCGCAGTCTGCTCCCTGAATGCTACCGACTCGCCGGAATAGTTGGCGTCGATCCCGGCGAACTGACGCTGGCGGAACTGCACTGGATGGTCAGCGGCTGGCAGGAGGAAGTCGGGGATCTGGTGGCGCTGTTGCGGGTCGACATCCAGAATTCGGGCGAGACGCGACCGAAGCACGGGGCCAAATTCGACCACGTTCATCCCTACCAGGCCATTGTGAAGAAGCGACGTCGGGCTCTGCCGAAGGGCGATATCTCGGTCCTGAAAGCACTGCTCCCGAAGCGCAAGAATAAGGATCGGACACGATGAGCGCCCGCGGCATCCTGGCAGGTAAGGCATTCGTCCAGTTCAACGCGGATAAATCGCCATTCGTCAAGGCGGTTCGATCGATGGGCAGCGAACTGAAATCGTTCGGCGGCAACGTCGCCAAGGCCGGCGCGATCCTGACCGGCATTTCAACCGGCATGGTCGCGGCGCTGGTTCCCGTGGTGCTGTCGTTTGCTTCCGCCGGTGATGCCGCTGCGAAGATGAGTCAGCGGACCGGGGCCAGTGCGGAGTCCCTGTCGGTCCTGCAGTATGCCGCAGAGTCTGCCGGGACATCGATCGGGGCCATCGAAGGGGCGATGTCAAAAGTCCGCGGGGATATCGGGGAGTTCGCGCAGGGCAATTTCGAGGTTGCCAACAGCTACGCACAGATCGGCGTGGATATTCGCAAGCTCGCGCAGTTGAAGCCGGAACAACAGTTCGCGCTGCTGGCTGAACAGGTATCGAAGATCCGTAATCCGACGATGCAGGCAGCAGCAGCCAACAAGATTTTCGGCGGGTCGGCTGAGGAAATGTTGCCACTGGTGAAACAGGGGGCCGCTGGTCTGGCGGCGGCAGAGAAGCGGGCCCGGGAGCTGGGCATCGTGATGTCGGGCGATGCCGCGAAAGCCGGCGAGGATCTGACGCAGTCGTTTTACGATGTCACCACCAGTTCGCGAGGTCTCTGGAATCAGGTCGGTCAGGCACTGGCACCGACGTTGACGGACCTGGCGAATCAGGTATCGGTTTACATCGGCATGGCGTCCAAATGGGTGGCTGAGAATCACGAGCTGATTGTGACCGGGGCGAAGATTGTCGCCGGTATTGCTGCTGCTGGTGCTGTCATCACCGGGTTCGGTCTGGCGATTTCTGCGGCGGGTTCGGTCCTCGGCATGGCAGCCACGGCGGGTGTGGCACTGACCACGGTTATCGGGGCGCTGTTGTCGCCGGTCGGCCTGGCAACTGCCGGCGTCATCGGTCTGGCGACAGCGTTTTTCACGATGACGGAAACCGGTCGGGATTCCCTGCAGTCCATCATCGATTATTTCGGGGACACGGCGGCGAACATCAAAGCGGCCTGGGGCGGCATCGTCGATGCCCTGATGGCGGGCGACTTCGCCGCAGCCGGGAAGATTGCATTCCTCGCGCTGCAGATCGAGTGGCTGAAAGTCGTGGAAGTGGTGAAATCCGTCTGGCGAACGGCGTCAACGTGGTTTCTCGATGCCTGGGACGTCGTTACTTCGGGCATCGCAGCCGGCATGACGAATGCCGTCGCGGCGGTGCAATCGATCTGGTTGCAAACCATCGACCTGCTGAAAGATGCCTGGAGCGGTGCGTTTGCCGGCATGGTCACGCTGGCCAGTTCGGCTCTGTCGGCAGTCCTGATGCCGTTGAAGGCGGTCGCGAAGCTGCTGGCGGACGTCACCGGCATTGACGTCACCGGAGCGCTGAACGAGTTCGACCGGATGCAGAAGCAGGGGGCCGAAAGCCTCACCGGCGATTCGATGCAGGCGATTTTCCAGCGGGAGCAGGATCGGAAAAACAAGCTCGGTCAGATTGAGGCCGACCGGCAAAGCACACTGGCCAACATCACCGAAGATCGGAACAACCGCATCAGCGGACGTCAGGCGGCGAACGATGCCGCTGCGGCGTCTGGCAAGGCGGCGATTGACGCCACGGCGAAAGAACTGGCCGACGCTGTTACCGCGGCATCGACGGCCCGGGCGGCGGTGGACGCCAAACGCGCCGAACTGACCAGCAAGGGGAACGGAAAAACAGCCACCACCAGTGCCGGTCAGAATCTGAACTTCGGTGCGGCGGCGAAGCAAGCCACCAGCGGCACGTTTTCAGCGGCATCAGCGGCCCGGCTGTCGTCAACAACGGTCGACCCGAATACATCCATCCTGCGGAACATCGATCGCGGAATCCGGCAACTGGTCAACAAGAAAGCGACTCTGACATGAGTATCAGCGTCTGGAAGGATTTTAGTTGCGGTCTGCCGACCGGCGACACTGCCGACGTCACCGTACGGTATTTCATCAGGGCGGATGACGACGAATTCCTGGTCGAATATCCGGACGTTCTGGCACGCGCCGAACTGACCGCGAAGTGCGACCCGGTCTATGACGGTCGATCGCCGACGCACGCTGAGGTCGACCGGGTCGGCCCGAATCTGTTTGAGGGGACGGTGACCTATTCTGATCAGGAATGGGAGTACAATTTCGCGATTACGACGCAGGAGACGCAGGTCAACAAGTCGTTTTCGACGATCGGCCAGTATGTCCGCAGCGGTGCGACGGCGGCGAACTTCAATCAGTTGATCGGCGTGACCCGGGACGGCGTCCAGGGAACCACGGTTCAGATTCCGGTTTACAGCTGGAACGAAACCCATCGGCTACCGGTGGCCGACGTCGACGCAACCTACCGCAAAAACCTGCGGAATCTGGTCGGCAAGATGAATCAGGCAACATTCCGGGACTGCGAACGAGGCGAGGCGTTACTGGTCGGCGTGCAAGGCGGCATTGCCCGGGGTCAGTCCCGCTACACGCTCAATTTCGAGTTCATGGGCAGTCCGAACATTACCGGCCTGACGATCGACGGTATCACCGGAATCAGCAAGCTGGGGTGGGATTATCTCTGGACGTTCGACATCGAATATCCCGACCTGGCGGCCGGGCGGCTGGTCCGCCGGATTGAGCAGATCAACGTCGAACGGATTTTCGAGTTCGGCGACTTCCGTCAAATGAAACTGCCAGGGTGACAGCATGGCCGGTGAGCGACCATTGAACGTCGGCGACGATTTCCAGATGTCGGCCGACTTGTACAACAACCTGATTCGCGGTCAGCAGCAACGCGGCGGCAAGCCCCCGCAGCGAACGCCACCACCCCGGCAATATGACTGGGTGGACGCGCGGAACCAGTACAAGACGACCGGCGGCGACGAAGTCGACCTGATGCCCGGGGAAGGCGTGTGGCTGAACGGTCCGCACGTCGGCAACGATCCCGAGAACCGCGGGTTGTTGTTCCCGCCCGATCCGGAGAAGCCGGACAAAGTAGCGGCATTCAACGATCGGCCAGTGATGCAGATTTTCCGGCAACCGGCCGGCAGTCCCGTCGCCGGGATTGTTATGGACCCGATCCCCTACGGCGCCGTCGGTCGCGTGCTGCTGTCCGGCGTTCACGTCTGCCAGGTGACCGGGCCACGATCGTCAACGAACCGCTGGGCGACTCCGGGAACATCAAACAAGGGGCCGCTGACTGTCGGTCCGTCCGGAGAGTTCCAGCTGATCGCGCAATGGTGGCCGGAATCAGCAGGCGAGAACGAGCCCCGACCGGCGCTGGTGCTGGCGGGCCGCTACGGCTATGTCCCGCAGTTCAATTCCGAAATCCGGCTGCAAATCTGGGGACCACCCACGGGCGGGACGTGGGGCATGACCTGGAATCTTCCAGCTGTCACGGTCGACGATGTCGATTATGAAGCGTTCACGGTCACCCTGACGAATCTGGCGTTCGACATTTCGGCGGCTGACCTGGAACAGAAAATCATCGACGCAGCCGGCGGAAAGATCGGCCCGGATGATTTTGACATTACCGGCAGCATGCTGAACGGGTTCCTGCTGTATGCCAGCGATGAAGGGAATTTTCGGGTGCGCTACATCAAGCTGCCCACGGTCGACCTGACCGGGCTGGAAGCTGTGATCCTCGGCAGCCACTGCAGCTACGATCAAACCGGCCTGCTGGTCACGGGGTATTGAGAGATGCCGCAACTGACAAAGGACGTCGTGGAGCAGGTGCTGGCGCAGGGCCAGCGGCATTCCCAATATCAGCAGTACATGCTGATGAGGCAGAACCGGCCGATTCATCGCGGCTGCGCCTTCCGCCGGATCGGTTCCGATGGCTCGATTCTGCCGATCGCCGGCAACCGGAAGTATCTGCGCACCAACGCCACCGGTCCGCGGGCGGTGAATGCGTTCGCGCTCGATGCGACGGCCGATCACCTGCTGGTCGGGACCGACAACGGCGACAACCTGAATTCGGTGGTCCTGTTCGATCGAGCAACCGGGGAACGCCTGCTGACGATCGACAATCCGGAGGGGGCGACATTCCGGGGGATGCCCGTGGCGTTCAACAAAGCGAACGGCCGCATCCTCACCGTGTCGCGGTCGCTGAGTTCATCCGGAACAAACACGCTGCGGGAATACGATCTGACCGGATCGCAGACGCGGTCGCTTTTGCTGGGCACGTCGCAGTTCAACGGCGTGACCCGGATTGAGTCCGGCGGCTCCGGGGCCATCTGGCTGGCTGGCGGCGTCCCGGCGTTCAGCAACTGGATTCAACCCGATTTCACGGTCTACGGTCAGGCACTGGCGGCATACCCGGCAGCAACCGACGACATGAACCCGGTCTACCAGATGGCCGGCGTCAAAACCATCGGCATCACCGATCGGTTCGTGCTGTGTTACGCCCAGGCGGAGGTGATCAGCAAGACGGCTATCGACCCGGAGGCCTTCCCCGTCGCCTACGAAATCGTGCTGGACCTGAAAGCGCCGCACCACTTCGCACCGGGCGATCTGCTGCCGCTGGGCATCACTGGCGGTTCCGCAACACTGACTGCGGTCACGTCCAATACGGTGACGTTCCAACAACCTGACGAATCTGGCAACAACGTCGGGGTAACCCTGCCGACCTATGCGGCTGTCGACGTCGACTGGCTGCCGCTGTATGCGACGATCAACGACAGTGCGGAGCTGTTCTACTATCGTCGCGTGCTGTCGGGCGGCATCTATTCGCACCGGGTCGGAAAGGCCACAGTTCCCGATGGTGTGATCTGGGAAACCGAGTTCCACGCGCAGCCATCCGGCGAGATCCTGTATAGCATCCTGCGGATGCGGGCTACGAACAGCGGCGGCGTCTACTGCCTGTGGGAGGAACGCGGCGGGGTGGTCGACGTGAACAACACCTGGGAACAGCTGTGGCGGCTGCGTTACTTCGACGCCAGCGGCAACCTGCAGTGGAACCGGGCAATGAAAATGCTCTCCGGTTCCCGCGGGAACTTTCTGATTGACCCTCTTGACGGAGAATCCCTACTGATCTGCGGGAATGTCTGGCCGGTCGACCAGTTTGAAACAACGGGTGTGGATTACTGACCTGCAGGCAGGCGTTTCATCACTCCTGGTACGGTCCAATCTCAACGACTTGCCGTAAATCGTCTAATGTCCTCACCAATCGCTTAAGCGTTGTCGATCCTGAACTGGCTGCACAGTCCGGACAGTACGGCTGTCGATTCACCGCACATCGCCACCAGTTCAACAATTCTGGCCCGGAGCCAGAGTTGTTGCATTTCTGACGGTAGCACCTTTCACGTCGGTCGCTGCCCATCTTGCGATCGCATTCGCAAGGAGTGTAGAACTATGCGGAATTTTCTTGCTCACAAACAATTGCTTCAGAAGTTCTGCGATTGCCCCTGCAATTCCTGGGTCTTCTGAAAGCCTGCGTGCCTGGTTTCTAAGGCCATTTAGCGGATCTACGATTTCCCTCTTGGTATTAGCGTCTTTCAGCCACTCCCAGAACTTTAACTCCGTCTGAATCCACTCCACCGCATCGATTTGGCTTTTCCAACGTACCGGCCCGCCATTGCTCCCTAAATCCAGCTGGACTAGATATTGCTCCGATTGATCGTTTTGCTGAGACATGAACGGCTCGTTTATACGCAGCTAAGAGACAAAGATTCCCCCATTTGACCAAAACCCGAATACGTCCGTCCACCCATCAAGGCCGCGGATTGCTCTATCGAAACGCACGACCTGAAGGCAAGCAATTCACCATTTCCAGCTGGAAAATCGTTTCAGTGGAATTCCACTGAAACCCATTTCATTCCTGCGTAAAACAGGCATATTTCGACAGCGTCTGACACGGTTTGACACGGCTGCAAATCGCCGTTAATCTGTATTTGCCTAGTCGGTTTTGTGCTGAGAAACTTCGCGTTTCGAGTCCTACCGGGGGGCATTTGTACCTAACTGCGTCTGCGTGAACTGATGGTTTGAAACCGAAAGGACTTACGTCACCGATACCGCAGACGTCCCGAAAAGTCATTCCTACAGGGAAATAGACGTTTGGGAGCGACAGAATCCAACGCAATTCCACGCCGAACCGAGGTGCTTTTAGCACTGGGGTTCGGCGTGTTTCGTTGCTAGCCAAGCATGTTGGTTCGTCTGGAATTCGTCAAGACGGCACAGCAACTGGCACCGACAGGGCCGATGGGATTCCAGCAGAAAATCTGAACGCGAAACAAAGCCTAGCCAAGCAACTCGAAGGCTAGCATAATGCAGGAATGCATAACGTGACTGACGAAGAAGTGAAAACTGTGCTGTCCTCCAATCTCAAGGCGTTGCTGGCGTCTCGGGGTTGGTCCGGCAATCGTTTGGCTCATGAGTGTGGTGAACCACAGCCAACAATCTCGCGAATTTTGAACGGCCAGCACGTCCCAAAACTGGGCACAATCACCCGGATTGCAGATGCGCTGGAGACGTCAGTCGATTATCTGCTTAATCGGAAATTGCCTCTTTCGAGACATATGTCAGCTTCTGCTTGACGGGAGTTATTCACTTTTGAATAATCCGGCCGTGTTGAGCGCCCGGAGATCGTGAATTCACGCACGCCGGTCGCTCAATGCGGCCGGCGTTTTTGTTTGCGCCGGGTCCCTGTGGCGTAGCGGATGAATCAATTCTGCCAGGATGTCCATTGCTGGCAGAAAGTGTTTCTCCTACTCCGCCTGACCTTTGTGAACTAACCTTCACAGCGGACAGAGCCCTGTGTTTTCCTCACGGACGATCGTCGTTGCGCTCATTCTCGGAGCCACGATGGATACGCTCGATCCGCGTTCCCTCTCCCCCGCCGAACGCTTTCACGCTCTCTTTGACGATGCCCCTTCGGCCGCATTCTCGGAGCCCGGCATGCCTTGCGCCCGCAAGCCGAATGCCCATCAAAAGGAACTGCTCAGCCCCTAAGAACGCTGGCAAGTGGTCGGCATCCGGCCGCATGACATGGCCTGGCTGAACTATGTCGACGCCTACCTCGGGCATGTCCGCCTCCGCTCAAAATCGGTGTATGCCGTCAACGTCGAACGGGTGCTGAATCGCTTCACCGAGTACCGCGGCCTGTTCGGCACCAGGCTGAATGCCATCACCACCGTCTGACCTCGAAGGTTACGCGACCGACAGTCAAGGGGATAGCTAGCAGCCGCAACGGCGGCACGTTGAGCGCCCGCAAGTGCTTGCCCAGGCGGTCGTGGACGTGCGCAAGGCCAAACGGCCCGGAGCCCTCTTCCGGGAGAACGTGGCCTGGCGGCGCTGGTATGCCACGGACGACGTCGACGATGAAGTGCAGCGGCTGTTGAAGGCTGTCGACGCCGACGGTGATGAACTCCCGTCCGCACCCCGCCCAGCTCCGGCACCGGTCGCAACGGCCGACGACGACAGCGGCGCGGAACCGTTCCGCCACGATCTGTGCGAAGGCGTGGACGAATCGCGACTTAACCAGATGGCCAAACTCCAGCAATGGGCGGCCCAACGCTGAAAGGCAACCATGCAAATCGAGATCACCTTCCGGCCGCTGGAGAAGTGGCCGGGACAACCCACCGCCGACCATCGCCGGCAACGGTCCCGCTTCGCCACGAAGTACCGCGACACGCTGGCCCTGCTCGACCGCGAGCTGCGGCATCTGAAAGCCCGGGCTGTGGTCATCCAGCTCGACTGTGATCCGCGGGAGATCCGCCGCGATGGTCTGCCGCGGTCCGATGCCCGCACCCGCGGCCCGGGCGTGGTGCTGTCGTTCGATTCGCCGGAGGATTCGTTGTCGTTCCCCTGCGATCACTTCACCGCCTGGGAAGACAATCTGCGGGCGATCGCCCTGGCCCTGGAAGCCCTGCGGACGGTCGACCGCTACCACGTGACCAGAAACCACGAACAGTACCGCGGCTGGTCAGCCCTGCCCGATTACTCCCGCCGCCCCTTCACCACGCCGGCCGCAGCGGCCGAGTGGGTCCAGCAGGAAGCCGGCATCGTCGTCGGCCCGGAGATCCGCCACTGCACCCCCGAAACGAAAGCCACGATCCGCCGCCAGGCCATCGCCCGCTTCCACCCCGACCGCAACGATGGCCGCGACGACAAATGGCAACTGTGGTTGCAAGCGGCCGAGCTGCTGCAGATCGAACGATGAGCGAGGCGCCATTGACCACCACCGCGGCCCGACGTGCCCTCGACGGACAGCAGAGCCTGTTCGCGGAAGTGCCGACGGTGCGCCGCTGCCGTCGTTGCGGCCGGCCCCTGATCGGCGCTCAGGCCCGCCGGCACGGCATCGGTCGCACCTGCCGGCAACGCGAAACCGCCGAGCGAGCGGCCCGGCCGCTGAAACAACGGCGGCTGTTCGCCATGCCCCCAAAACCCCGCCGCCAACGTCGTCACCTGATGCACGTGATCGACGCGGGCTCCCTCGACGGCCACGGCCACATGGCCCGCTTCCGCTGCCACCGCTGCGGCCACGAATCCGACTGGACCGTCTGCCTGTTCAGCGTGGCGAAGCGGGGGATTCCGTGTCCAGGGTGCAATCCCGCCAATATAGGCGGATGAACCTGGCTGTGACGGCCGGAAAATGCGGTGTTATGGATGCTACTTGGTAGAAAGTGGATCGAATTACAGATAGACTTGGCAACCGTTCAATGCTGTCCGAAACCATCTGGCTGATTTTCTGGCTTATTTCGAGGATCGCCCCCGCAGATGTCCGCATACGCGGTATCGAGGTTGTATGAAAAATGACTGCGACCTCTGCGGAATGGTACGAAGAATTAGGTGTTTCCACTTGGAGTCCGCCTAAATTCTTTCGCAGCGTCGAGGAAATCGACGCTGAGATACGGGCTCCATCACAGGCACATGCGCTGCGGCGTGCGTTTCAGCAGATGAAGTTGAATGGCATCGTTTGCCTTCAGAACTCGCCGGCTATCTATTTCCGTGAGATCACAAAAGACGAGTTGGCCAATGCAGAGGCCCTGCATCGCCGCTTCTGGAATCAGGGGCTTGCGCCTGTCTTAGTTCTCATCGATCCCGACACCATCCATGTTTATTCCGGGCTCTCGCTTCCCCAGAAGCAATCAAATCTTGGGGGGGAAACACACCATCTCGTTGAGACGCTGAATCGCGTCGCTCAGGCAGCCGAAATTCGCCAGCTAGTCTTGTCTGTGGAATCTGGTGAATACTTCAGCAAGCACGTACGTTCATTCGATCCTAAACAGCGGGTCGATCGCGACCTTCTCAAGAATCTTGGAGCGACTCGTGAAGCTTTGATGAAAGCTTCCGACGGTGAGCCGAATCATAAGCTTCTTGACGCATTGCTGTGTCGTATTGTCTTTGTCTGCTACCTCTTCGACCGAGGGATAATCGATGAGGCGTACCTGCGCGAAAAGCATATTCCGTTCTCACGCCACGTGCGCGATATCTTCGGACTCCTAGAAGCAAAGACACATCTCTACACTCTGTTTGAACAACTCGGCATCGACTTTAACGGCGATCTATTCATCGACGATCTTGTCACCGAAGCGAACTATATCAATGATCATCACTTGACAATCATTAGTCGTTTTTTGCGGGGAATGAACATCGAGACGGGTCAATCTCGATTCTGGCCTTATGAGTTTGATGCGATCCCTATCGAAACGATTAGCGCTATTTACGAAAGATTCCTGAAAGCCGAGAATCCGGACCGGAAACGGCAATCGGGTGCCTTTTATACTCCCCGATTTCTCGCCGAAGTCACAATCGATATTGCCACCGAGTCATTGGATAGCTTACTCAATTTGCGCTTTTTAGACCCCGCTTGTGGTTCGGGTATTTTCTTAGTCGGGCTTTTCAACCGAATCGCAGAGGAATGGAAAAGGCGGCATCCGACTGCCGGATATGACCGGACTGTGAGCGCACTTATCAAGGTGCTTCGCAACAATCTCTCGGCAGTAGATATCAATCCAACCGCCTGCCGGATCGCCGCCTTCAGCCTATATCTAGCTTTCCTTGATCAGCTTTCTCCTCCAGACATTAGATTGCTGCAACGTAGAGGAAAGCTTCTTCCGCCTCTAGTTTGTTATGGTTCTGACGAGTGTGCGCCAGAAGATGCCGGTCGCACGATTCACCAAGGCGACTTTTTTAGCAAGTCGATCGGAATTCGTGAGGGCTGTTATGACGTAGTAATCGGCAATCCTCCATGGGCAACTTCGATCGGCAGCACTTCCACCGCCGAAAAATGGTGCCACGAAAACGGTTTGCCGATTGCGAGTCGGCAACTTGCCATCGGTTTTATCTGGAAGGCAGTAACCCACCAGACTCGACAGGGTCGGATTTGCTTCGTACTACCTGCGATGTTGCTGTTCAACCACAAGGACACCGCTGTCGATTTCCAAGGTTCTTGGTTGAATCGACATCGGATAGACCTGCTTCTTAACTTGGCGGACATGCGTTTTAACCTCTTTTCCGACGCCACTGGACCAGCGGTAATCGCCAGATACTCCGGAGAGCATCCGGAACACACGCATCGAATCAAGTACCACATTCCCAAGACAAGCTGGTCGATTTCTCAAGCAGAGATCGTCACTGTCGTTTCTGAAGATCGCACTGAGATCCGACTTTCGGATGTAAATGGTGATATTTCTCGAGGTAGGCCTCCTTTGGTATTTAAGGAACGGTTCTGGGGTACACCTCGAGATTGGAAATTTCTAGACCGACTCTCCTCTCTGCCGCGATTGAGCGACATCGTAGGTCAAACTCGAGAGCGTTATTCAAAAAGATGGGTAATGGCCGAGGGATTTAAACCGGAACTTGCAGACGGAAAGACCGATCATCCGGTAAAGCGTCCATGGCCCAATGAGTCTCTCTTTTTGGATTCAAATGCAGACGGTGCCGAACTGTTTTTGTTGCCTTCGGATACTCGGCCTATCGGTGATCAATTCCCTACCCTTCACAGGACTGTTTCTGCGGAAGAAATTTTCAAAGGTCCGCATGTGCTAGTTTGGTATGGAATGCGTGTCGCATTCGCTGACTTTGATGTGCTTTTCCGACACTCAATTCGCGGAATACATGGCCCTGTTAAAGATCGCAATCTTTTAATGTTTTTGACGGCGTATCTTCGTTCTCCCCTCGCAAGGTATTTCCAGTTCCACACTTCAGCAAACTGGGGTATTGAGCGGTCAAAAGTCCATATGGCTGAAGTGCTACGATCTCCATTCATGCTTCCGGAACATGGTCACTCACCCGAGCTGTGCGAGCGTGTGGTCCAGGATGTCGCGACTCTAATCGATCGTACGATGTCAAAGGCAAGCGATTTGCTCCATGATCGAGAGTCATCTGTCCGGAATCTGCAGGATCAACTCGATCACCTGGTCTACCAGTATTTTGACATAGACGACAATGAGCGACGACTTATTGACGACACCGACAAGGTTATCATCAAAAGTATCCTGCCTGCCAAAGCATCCTCAGAGATACCAACTCTAGGGCCATCAAGCCCCAAAATTCGTCGGGAGTATTTGCAGCTACTCTGCGATACTGTTAATTCATGGACCGTAGGAGGTGACTATCGAATACATGGTAGACTCCAGATATCTTCCCAAGCTGGAATTGGAGTAGTCATTCTCACGAGATCTAAATTGTGCTCATTGACGAATGGCAATTGTAGCGAGGGTACAGATCTCATCTCTGTGATGCATAAGCTTCGGAAGATTTTCAGTAAAGAAATGGCTGCGGTTGAAATTCTTCGCGGCATCAAGGTGATACACGAAAACACTCTGTATATTCTCAAATCTCTCAATTATCGGTTTTGGACAAGTACTGCAGCCCTCAATGATGCGGATGACATCGCAGCAACGGTGCTTCATCGCACTCGCAAGAGGAACGAAGAATGTTGATCGGTGATGCTAATTTGTGGGCGGACACGTTTCCTAACGATTTGATTCCGCGCATAATCGATCTTATTACCGATACGTGGGTGACACATCCAAAACCACTTCAAACCGATCTTGAAGTGCCAATTACACGTCGATTCAAACATGCGCTTCGGCAGGCTAAGAATTTCAGACTACTTCCAGTTCGCATCGAACGAGAGCCTGCAGAGGATGATCCGGCTACTGGCAATGAACTTGGACGCATTGATCTCAAGTTCATGCCAGCATCTTCCGCTCTAGAGGAGGTTTACTATTCATTCGAGTGTAAACGCTTGCATGTCATTCAGAACGGCAGAAGGCGAGCATTGACGGTGCAATACATCTCTGAAGGGATGGTTCGGTATATCACCGGACAATACGCATCGCAAATGGAACACGGTGGAATGATTGGCTATGTTCTTGATGGAGATTGCGTTCGTGCAATTGCACAAATCCAAGAAAATATGTCTTCATCCCGATATGCGACGAAATTGAAAATGTCGGATCCGATCCAGTTCTCGGATTCGACATTTCAAAAGACGAATCCGATGACCAGAGAAACTAGCCATCAGATTTCATCTCATCGGCAGTTCACTATTACTCATCTTTTTCTTGCCGGTACGTCAACTACTTCAAATCTGCCTCAACGTC
>VFQN01004877.1_pt1 | contig 17114 bp, 13 predicted proteins | sample 3512371 | NCBI WGS metagenome assembly VFQN01 (sample SAMN10412370, study PRJNA504923) | tailings metagenome | isolation source: Replicate 2 from Balatoc abandoned mine | place: Philippines: Itogon, Benguet | collected 2017-08-28 | reverse complement strand
CCGCGCCGCGGTGGTCGAGGTTCTCCAGGATCTTCAGGCCCTGCTCGACGATGGCGTGCGCCTTCTGGCCCTTGATGTGGGCCACGAAGCCGACGCCGCAGGCATCGTGTTCGTTGGCGGGGTCGTACAGACCGTGGCCGGCAGATCGCGCCAGTTCCGAAGGCGAAGTGAACGGGGTGGGGGCCTGCGACATGGCGCTCTCCAGGTAAAGCCGGGACGGAGCGCAGGATACTGCAGTGCAGCAACGGTCACAAGAAAAACAAATGGAGTCTGACCCCAATAAACTGATGATGCGCTCGTGGAGTGCGTTTAATTGGGGACACAGTCAAGCTGCCGGTGAGCCCTGCCGTCGAGGTCTCCCCGGCGACCTGGGTCGAACCCGGCGCTCGAGCCGCGCCTCCAGATCCCGCAGAAACGCATCGGGACCGAGCGCCCACCCCTTGCGCACCGCATCGTCGAAACGGCTTCGCTCGCGGTCGGTCAGCGGCTGCATGACGAGCAATCGGTATGCCGCGTGGCGGTCGAACGGCGTGTTGCCGAGTTCCCAGAAACGTGCGTGATCACTCACCAGCGGATCGCTGAGCAGCCCGAGATGGTGCGCCACGCTGGAGACCCGCTCGGCCGGGGCCGCCGATGCGTCCCCGGCCAGGGCGGCATCGGCCTCCACGTGCCTCATGGCAGCCACCAGTTCGGACTGTGGCTCGATCACCGTGGCCCGGAACCGGCCTGCCCACAGGGTGCCGCTGCGGCCGTGCCGCCGGTTGAACCAGGCCGTGTAGCTGCGGCCGACCCGCTGGATCGCCCGGCTCAGCGCATCGTCCGTGACCGGTGTCGCCAGGAGCAGAACGCGCGCGCGCTCGATGCAGTAGGCATGGACGGACAGCCCGGTTTCGGCCGCCGCGCGCGCGAGGAAGTCCCGATAGGCGGCGCGGTCGACGGCATCGGTCGCCACCGGATGTCCGTTGTGGCCGGATTGCTCGACGAGGTGCGGCAAACCGGCAAGGCTGAGGCGGGCGAGACGGGCCATCGTGGGGATCGTTGAGGACGGGCGGTAACCGAGGCGCCCGATTCTGCCGACGCCACGGCCACCGTGAACCACTTCGCACATCACCCGACCGGGTTCGCCATTCGTCGCGCCGCCCCGTCCGTCCGTCGGCGGGCCGAACGGCAGAGCCGACGCATCTCCTAGAGTGCCGGCTATGCAGACGCTGCCCTCATGCCGTCTGCCACGCAGCGGTTCAGGACAGCCAGGCCGAACGAAGGCCACCAACACGGGACACCGACAGTGAACAGACGCAGCGCAAGAGGCTTCACGCTCATCGAGGTCATGATCGTCGTGGCAATGGTCGCGATCCTCAGCGCCGTCGCCCTCCCCGCCTACAACGAGTACGTGACGCGCGGCCGCATCCCCGATGCGACCTCGCAGCTGGCCACCAAGCAGACCCAGCTGGAGCAGTGGTACCAGGACAACCGCCGCTACACCGGCGCCCCGGCCTGCGCCAACGACACCACGAACCGGCACTTCGACTTCTCTTGCAACGGCACCGAAGCGGCCGGCACCGGTCAGGCCTACCTGCTCACCGCCGCCGGCAAGGGCACGATGGCGGGCTTCTCCTTCACCATCGACCAGGCCAATCAGCGCCGCACCGCCGCCGTCCCCGCGGGATGGACGCTGCCGGTTCCGAACAACTGCTGGGTCGCTCGAAAGGCCGGCCAATGCTGATGCGCCAGCCTCACGCGCGAGGCGTCACGCTGGTCGAGATCGTCGTCGTTCTCGGCATCGTGGCTTTGCTGACGGTGCTGTCGGTACCCTCGATGACGGCCTGGTTCGCCAACTCCCGCATCCGTACCACGGCCGAGGCCATCCAGTCGGGCCTGCAGCAGGCCAAGTCGGAGGCCGTGTCGCGCAACGCGCGCGTGCGCTTCCAGCTGACGTCCACGCTGGACAACGCCTGCGTGGTCGACGTCAACGGCCTGAACTGGGTCATCAACCTCGACCCGAACGCGAACGCCGCGGAGGTCGAGGGCCGCTGCGCCAGCGCGCCGATCGTCTACGACCCCAACGCGGCGCCGGTGGCGCCCTTCATCATCCAGAAGCGCCCGGCCGCAGGCTCCGCCGGCGCGCAGGTGGTTGCCACCGCCGGCTCGATCGTCTTCAACGGCCTGGGCCGCCCCGTGCCGGCACCGGCCGGCAACCTGACCATCGCCGTGACCTTCCCCGCCAACGGAACCTGCACGAGCGTGGGCGGCGAACTGACCTGCCTGAGCGTCGTCGTCACGCCGGCCGGACAGATCCGCATGTGCAACCCGGCCTTCCCGGCCACCGATCCCCAGGGCTGCTGAGATGAACAGACCGCTGCGCCGCCGCCGTGCCGGACAGACCGGCGTGATGCTGCTCGAGGCCCTGGTGGCCATCCTCGTCTTCGCGCTGGGCGTGCTGGCGCTCGTGGGCCTGCAGACCTTGTCGATCAAGCAGTCGAGCGAAGCGAAGTACCGCGCCGACGCGGTGCTGCTGGCCAACGAGCTGATCGGGCAGATGTGGGTCAGTGACCGCAGCTTCGCCACGCTCAACGGCCAGTTCCGCCCGGGCGGCGCCGCCTACGACGCCTGGGTCGCGCGGATCACCGACAACAGCCTGCTTCCGGGCGTGGCGGCCAACCCGCCGACCGTGGACGTCCAGCAGGTCGGCGGCGCGGTGCCGCCGAGCAATCGCGTCACCGTCACCGTGTCGTGGAAAGCCCCCAACGAGCCCGCCGCCGATCCCGTGCATTCGGTGATGGTGATGGCCGAGATGAAGTGACGGAGGACCGACGCGTGGCTCGAATCCCCTCGCTCCGCCAGCGCCCGCAGCGCGGCGTGAGCCTCGTTGAACTGATGGTCGGCCTGGTGATCGGCGCGATCGCCGTGCTGGTCGTCATGCAGGTCTTCCGCCTGTCCGAGGGCGCCCGCCGCTCCACGGTGGGCGGGGACGACGCGCAGATCACCGGCGCGCTGGCCATCACCACGCTGCAGCGCGAGATCAAGCAGGCCGGCTATGGCGCCAACGCGTTCCCCACGCTGGGCTGCTCGATCACGCTGCCCGGCGGCTGGACGATCCCGATGATGGCCCCGTTCAGCATCAACCCGATGCTCGCGCCGGCCACGCCGCTGATTCCGGGCGCCGACCCGAACACCGACACGGTGCTGGTGGTGCGCGGCGACAAGGGCGGCTCGCCCGAAGGCGACCTGGTGTCCGCGCAGGCCGTGCAGGCCACCTACTCGGTGGCCACGCCGACGACCTTCGCGGTGGGCGACTTCGTGGTCGCGGCGCAGGAGTGGATCATCGCCAACACCCCGCGGCCGGTGGCCACGCCCTGCGCGCTCACGCTCGAGCGGGTGACGGCGGTGGTGGCACCGAGCCCGCCGACGGTCACGGTCGGCGTTGGCGTGGCCGGCATGGTCAACGGCACGCTCTACAACTTCGGCCCGGCGCCGCAGATCCTCGCCTACCGCGTTCGCAACGGCAACCTGACCGTGTGCGACTACATGGTCAACAACTGCAGCCTGGCGGCCAACAACGACGACGCGACCATCTGGCTGCCGATCGCCAGCGGCGTGGTCAGCCTGCGTGCGCAGTACGGCCGCGACACCAGCGCACCGTCGATGGACGCGATCGTCGACACCTTCGACCAAGTGGCGCCGGCCACGCAGTGCGACTGGGCGCGCGTGTCGGCATTGCGCCTGGCCGTGGTGGCGCGCAGCGGCGAGCTCTCCAAAGTCGGTGAGGAGCCGACCACGGCCGCCAACGCGCCGCAATGGGCCGCCAGCGACGCCGCGCCGATCGACCTGAGCGATAACCCCGACTGGCAGCGCTTCCGCTACAAGACCTTCGAGACCACGGCGCCGCTGCGCAACATGGCCTGGCAAGGAGTGCAGCCATGCTGATGACTCACCCCCCCCTCCGCCGCCCGCGCGGCCTCGCCCGTTCGGGCGAGCGCGGCATCGTGCTGATCCTGGCGCTGATCGTGCTGGCCACGATGACGCTGGCCGGCATCGGCCTGACGCGCTCGGTGCTCACCTCCAACAAGATCGCCGGCAACCTGGCCTTCCTGCAGTCGGCCACCAACGCCGCGGACATCGGCATCGAGACCGCGATCGCCTGGCTCGAGAACCGCAACGCCAACGCGCCGACGGTGCTGCACGGTGACCTGATGCCCGGCGGCGTCAACCTCGGCTACTTCTCCAACGTGCAGCTGGAGAACGACCCGGCGCCCGGCGGCAGCTGGGAACAGGCCTGGGCCGTCTACGAAGGCACCGGCCGCGTCAACGAGATCCCGCTGACGCGGGACCAGCTGGGCGGCAACCGCGTCCGCTACGTCATCCACCGCCTGTGCCGGCAGACCGGCGCACCGGAGGCCGGCATCGGCTGCAGCGCTTCGCCGGTGGTCGTGGGCTCGGACGGCGGCAGCCGCGGCTCCGGCGTCGTGGCGCTGGCGCAGCCGACCCAGCGCTACTACCGAATCACCGTGCGCGTGGACGGGCCGCGCAACGCGGTCAGCTTCGTGCAGTCCATCGTCGCGATGTGAAGCCGCCCGGCAAGAGACACAACAGGGATACGTCGATGAAGAACCAACGAACCCTCAAGGCCGTGCTGCCGCTGGTGCTGGCGGCAACGCTGGCCACCTGGTCGCATGCCGCCACCACCGACATTGCCCAGGTGCCCCTGGTCACGTCGGCGTCGAACGCGGTGCTGCCGAACCTGATGTTCGTGCTCGACGACTCGGGCAGCATGAACTCGGACTACCTGCCCGACTACGCCAACGACAGCATCTGCCGCTCCAGCGGGGCCACGCCCACCTACAGCGGCAACTTCGGTCGCAATTGCACGAACGAGCCGCCCTTCCGCAGCCCGGGCTTCAACGGCGTCTACTACAACCCCCGCATCTCCTACACGCCGCCGCTGTACGCCAACGGCACCTCGTGGCCGACGCAGAACGCGGCCAACACCGGTGGCTGGACCAGCGTCAAGAACGACGCCTACGGCGTGCAGTCGACGTCCAGCACGAACCTGCTGACCGGCTTCCCCGACGTCGAATACTGCACCGACGCGACCTACACCGACTGCCTGCGCAACGGCAACTACGTGTTGCCCGGCACGGTGGGCGGGAAGAACTACACCACGCGCCGCACCACGACGGCCTCCGGCACGGGCAACATCGCCGTAGGCGCACCGGACAACGCGACGACCGAGCCTCGAACCTTCGGCCCGCACTACTACGTCATCACGCCGGGCGAGTTCTGCGACGCCAAGAACCTGCGCAACTGCCAGGCGACGCAGACGGCGGTGTTCAACGAACCGGCACCGGTGCGCTGGTGCGATTCCGATGCCAACGCGCGGGCCGCCACCCCCGCCGCCGGCACCTGCCAGGCCCTGCAGACACCGACCTACAACAACCTGCGGTTGCCGACCAAGTACTTCACGGCGGGTACGGCGGGCACCCCCGACACGGCTGAGGTGGCAGCACGGGCGTCGTTCACCGTCAACCTCAGCGGCACCTGCAACAACACCAACCGGGTGGGCACCCGTCTGCTGCGCGTCAACGGCACGCTCGACCTGTTCGGCGGCGCGAGCACGACGAACGAGCGCACGGCGAACAACCTGGCCGACGCCATCGTCGTGGCGGTCAATGCAGGCGGCACCGGCTACAGCGCCACCCGCAACAACGCGACCGTCACCATCACCGCCTCTCCCTCGGCCGGCAACATCAATGGTCAGGCGCTGTCGATCCAGCGCGCCAACGGGGCCAACAGCTGCAACTTCTCGATCACCCCGGCCGGCCCGCTGTTCAGCGGCTGGGCCGCCGCCACCAAGGGCACCCCGGGCGTGCCCGGCGGCTACCCGGGTTCGTTCGCGCGCGTCGAGATCATCCCTTCGGTGACGAGCTACCCGAAAGCCCCCGGCCGCACCGATTGCACGGCCTCCGAGACCTCGTGCAGCTACGACGAGGAGATGACCAACTTCGCCAACTGGTTCACCTACTACCGCACGCGGATGCAGACGATGAAGACGTCGGCCAGCTTCGCGTTCGGCACGCTGTCGAACAACTACCGGCTCGGCTACATCAGCATCAACAACGCCACGGGAACCGACTTCCTCAACCTCGACCGCTTCGAGCTGACCCACAGGGAGGCCTGGTTCACCAAGCTGACCTCGGCCTATCCGTCGGGGGTCACGCCGCTTCGCGGCGCCCTGTCGCGCGTCGGCAGGCTCTTCGGCGGCCGCCTGAACGGCCAGTCGCTCAACGGCTCGACGGTGGTCGATCCGATGCAGTATTCCTGCCAGCAGAACTTCACCCTGCTGTCGACCGACGGCTACTGGAACGAAAGCGGCACGCCGGTGCGCCTGGATGGCTCCACGTCCATCGGCGACGCCGACAATGCGCTGCCCCGCCCGCTGCTCGACGGCACCGCCACCAGCAACACGCTGGCCGACGTGGCCGCCTACTACTACGACACCGACCTGCGCACCGGCACGACCGGCGTCGGCCTGTGCGCCTCGGCCACCGGCGGCGACCTCTGCGAAAACAACGTGCCGGTCACCGACGTCGACGTGGCGCGGCACCAGCACATGACCACCTTCACGCTGGGCCTCGGTGTCTCGGGCTACATGCTGTTCGACGAAGCCTATGCCACAGCGGAGAGCGGCGACTACTTCAACGTCAAGAACGGCACGCCGGCCAACCCCGCCGGGGGCGTGTGCACCTGGCAGGCCAGCGGCGCCTGCAACTGGCCGGTGCCGGTGAACAACTCGCCGCCGAACATCGACGACCTCTGGCACGCCGCGGTGAACGGCCGGGGCACCTACTTCAGTGCGAAGGATCCGGCCGCGCTGTACTCGGGGCTGTCCGCGGCGCTGGCGGCGATCGAGAAGCGGCGCGGCGCCGCAGCCGCTGCGACGACCAGCAACCCGAACATTTCGGCGAGCGACAACTACGTCTTCATCTCCAACTTCATGGCCGGCTTCGACCAGTGGACCGGCGAATTGACCGGGCAGCAGATCAACACGAAGACGGGCGCCTTGGAGACCTCTGCAGGCGATTGGTCGGCCAAGACTCAACTCGATGCGGCGACCTCGCGCACGATTTACACCTTCGACGCGGGCGCGACGAACAAGCTCAAACCCTTCGAGTGGGACAACCTCACGTCGACCGAGCAGTCGTTCTTCCAGACGGCGTGGATCACCTCGCCGGGGCGCGGCCTGAGCCAGCTCTGCAGCTTCGGCACCACCTGCCTGAAGCCTGAGGTGCTGGCATCCGTCCCCGGCAAGCCGCTGGTCGACTTCATCCGCGGCGACCGCAGCAACGAGGGCCCGCTCAGCGACACCTCCAAGTACTTCCGCCAGCGCGCTTCCCGGCTGGGTGACATCGTCAACTCGGAAGCCCTGTACGTGAAGAATGCGCTCTACAACTATGCGGACGCGGGCTACTCGGGCTTCAAGTCGGCCAATGCGGATCGGCGTGCCATGGTCTACGTCGGCTCCAATGACGGCATGCTCCACGCCTTCGACGCCAAGAACGGCACGGAGGTCTGGGCCTACGTGCCGACGATGATCATTCCCAAGCTCTACCGCCTCGCCGACAAGAACTACGGCAACAACCATGAGTTCTTCGTCGACGGCAGCCCGGTCAGCGGCGACATCTGGGACGGCAGCAGTTGGAGGACCATCCTGGTCGGCAGCCTGGGTGCCGGTGGGCGCGGCTACTACGCGCTCGACATCACCGACCCGGACAACCCGAAGGCCCTGTGGGAGTTCACCGACAACAACCTCGGCCTGACGCTGGGCAAGGCGGAGATCACCAAGCTCAAGGACGGCACCTGGGTGGTCATCTTCGGTTCCGGCTACAACAACGTCTCCCCCGGTGACGGCCGTGGCCGCCTGTACGTCCTGCGCGCCCGCGACGGGCAGTTGATCCGCACCATCGAGACGATCACGCCCACGGGAACCCCGGTGGGTGACACCACGACCCCCAGCGGCCTGGCGCAGATCCGCGCCTGGGTGGATCGCACGGACGTGAACAACACGACGCTGCGTGTCTACGGCGGCGACGTGCTCGGCAACGTGTGGCGCTTCGACGTCAACAACGACATCGGCGCCAGCGGGTACGACTCGCAGTTGCTGGCCACGCTGCGCGACGGTTCCGGTAACCCGCAACCGCTGACGGCGCGGCCCGAGCTCGGTCTGGTGAACGGCAATGCGGTGGTCTACGTGGGCACGGGCCGCTACCTCGGCGTGACCGACCTGACCGACACCCGCCAGCAGAGCCTGTATGCGATCAAGGATTCGCTGGGCACCACCAACTGGGGCAACCCGCGCTCGCAAGGCAGCTTCGTGCAGCAGACGCTGACCGACGGCACCTGCCCGAGCACGGCAACTGTCTGCACGCCTTCGCAGACGGTGCGCTTCGGCACCGCGAATGCGGTGGACTGGGCGACGAATGCCGGCTGGTACATCGACCTGCCGGCCACGGCGGAGCGGGCCAATACCGATCCGCAGCTGGCCCTCGGAACGCTGGTGTTCACCACCAACATCATCAACCCGAGCGCCTGCACGGTGGGTGGCACGAGCTACATCAACTTCTTCGACTACCGCACCGGCGGGCCTGTGTCGTCGTCCACTGGCGTGGTCTCGGCGCTGCTGGGCAGCGCGGTGGCTACCCGCACCACGATCATCCGTCTGCCCACCGGCAAGGTGGTCGGCCTGACGCGGCTGTCTGATGCGACCACCAGCGTCAACCAGCTGCCGGTCAACCAGGGCGGCGGCGACACGCGGCGGATCTCCTGGCGCGAGCTGACCAACTGAGGCCTGCGCCCGCGGACTGCAGCCCCGGCCCCGGCCGGGGCTTTTTTCTTGGGGCCGCGTCAGTCGGCGGCGCGCGGACGGGCCGGCCAGTCGAGGCGGCGGCCGGTCAGGCGGGCGTGCTCCTGCAGCGCGAAGCGATCGGTCATTCCGGCGATGTAGTCGGCCGCGGCACGCGCAACGCTGCGATCGCCGAGGACCTGCGCATGCATCTGGGCGGGATCGGCGAGATAGGCTTCGAAGAGCTCCCGCAGGACCTCGCGCGCCCTGCCGGTGGTGGCAACCACCTGTGGGTGGCGGTACAGGTTGACGCGCAGGAAGCGTTGCACCTCGTCGGTCAGGCGGCGCATCTCGGGGCTGAACTTCACCAGCACGGACTGCGCGCGAACGGCCTCCACGCTGTCGACCCGGTGCTCCGCCAGGGCCGCCCGCGTGGTGTCGATGACGTCGTAGACCTGCTGCGACAGCACCCGGCGCAGCGTCTCGAACAGGACGCGTCGGCCGGTCAGTGCCGGATGCGCCGTGCGCACCTCGTCGAGCTGGCGCCGGATCAGCGTCAGCTCCTCCAGCTGATCGAGGGCCAGCAGGCCGGAACGCACGCCGTCGTCGATGTCGTGCGCGTTGTAGGCGATCTCGTCGGCGAGGTTGCACAACTGCGCTTCCAGGCTCGGCTGGCGGCGCTCGAGGAACCGTCGGCCGAGGCCGGTCGGGTCGTTCGCCACCAGCCACTCGGCATGGCGCCGGCTGCAGTGCTTGAGGATGCCCTCGCGGGTCTCGAAGGTGAGGTTCAGCCCGTCGAAGGCCGCATAGCGCTCTTCCAGCCGATCGACGACACGCAGCGACTGGAAGTTGTGCTCGAAGCCGCCGCCGTCCGGGTCGACCGTCGACATGCATTCATGCAGCGCATCCTGGCCCGCATGGCCGAAGGGCGTGTGGCCGAGGTCGTGGGCGAGCGCGACGGCCTCGATCAGGTCTTCGTTGAGGCCGAGGGCCCGGCCGATGGAGCGGCCGAGCTGCGCGACCTCGAGCGAATGCGTCAACCGGGTGCGGAACAGGTCGCCCTCGTGGTTGAGGAAGACCTGCGTCTTGTAGACCAGGCGACGGAAGGCCGTGCTGTGGACGATGCGGTCGCGGTCGCGCTGGAAGTCGTCGCGCGGCGGCGAAGCCGCTTCGCCGTAGCGCCGGCCGCGGCTCGCCGCCGGGTCGCTGGCATAAGGCGCGCGCATGCCGCCGGGGCTCACGCGCAGGTGGCCGCCAGCACCTCGCGCACCAGGGCATCGGGTGCCGGACGCACGGCGGCGCGGCCGGGCGCCTCGATGACCACGAAGCGGATCTCGCCGGCCTCCGACTTCTTGTCGAGCCGCATCAGCTCGAGGTAGCGATCGGCGCCCAGGGCCGGGCCGCGCACCGGCAGTCCGCAGCGCTCGACGATGCGGCGGATGCGATCGACGTAGGCCGCATCCACCAGCCCGAGCCGGCGCGACAGTTCGCCCGCCATCACCATGCCGCAGCCGACCGCCTCGCCGTGCAGCCACTCGCCGTAGCCGAGCCCGGATTCAATCGCATGCCCGAAGGTGTGGCCGAAGTTGAGGATGGCCCGCAGGCCGGCTTCACGCTCGTCGGCGCCGACCACGCGGGCCTTGATTTCGCACGAGCGACGCACCGCGTGGGCCATCGCAGCTGGCTCGAGCGACTGCAGCTCGTCCGCATGGGCCTCGATCCAGGCGAGAAAACCGTCGTCGGCGATGGGCCCGTACTTGATCACCTCGGCCAGACCGGCAGCGATCTCCCGCTTCGGCAGCGTGCGCAGGGTGTCGAGGTCGGCGATGACGCGCAGCGGCTGGTAGAAGGCGCCGATCATGTTCTTGCCCAGCGGGTGGTTGATCGCCGTCTTGCCGCCCACCGACGAATCGACCTGGGCGAGCAAGGTGGTGGGCACCTGCACGAAAGGCACGCCGCGCATGTAGCTGGCGGCGGCAAAGCCGGTCATGTCGCCGACCACGCCGCCACCGAGCGCATACAGGACGGTCTTGCGGTCGCAGCCGTGCTGCAGCAGCGCATCGAAGATGGTGTTGAGGGTCTGCCAGTCCTTGTGCGCCTCGCCGTCCGGCAACTCGACCACGTGCACTCGGGCATGGCGACCCGCCAGCGCGTGCCGCAGGCGCTGCGCATACAGCGGGCCGACAGTCTCGTTGGTGACGATCAGCGCGTCGGCCGACTTCGGCAGGCCGTCGTAGCTCTGCGGACTCGAGAGCAATCCGGCGCCGATGAGGATGTCGTAGCTGCGTTCCGCCAGGTCGATGCGGACACGCTCGGGAGTGGCCAGGCTCATGCGCCCAGTGTAAGGCGCGTGCCGGCGATCACGACGCCGGAGGGTCGACCGGCGAACGCGCCAGGTTCGGTGACACGAGGCCGGCCAGCTCGAGCTGCATGAGGATCATGTTGACGAGCGTCTGCACCGACGGCCTGCCGGTTTCGATGACGAAGTGGGCGCACTCGCGGTAGAGCGGATCGCGCCGGGTGAACAGTTCGCGCAGCTTCGCCAGCGGATCGGCCACCTGCAGCAGCGGGCGCTGGGTGTCGTGCCGAAGGCGTCGGAACAGCTCTTCCGGCGTGGAGCGGAGGTACACGACGGTGCAGCGGTCCCGCAGCACGCGCCGGTTCGCCTCGCGCAGGCAGATGCCACCGCCGGTGGCAATCACGCCGCGAGCGCCGGCTCCGGTCAGTTCGTCCAGGGTGGCCTGCTCGATGTCGCGGAAGGGCTCCTCGCCTTCACGCTCGAAGAAGGCCCTGATCGACTCGCCGAGGCGTTGCTCGATCTGCGCATCCGTATCGACGAACGACCAGCCCAGACGCCGCGCCAGCTGGCGGCCGACGGTGGACTTACCACCGCCGGGCATGCCGACCAGGGCGATTGGTTGCAACCGCGTTCAGGGCAAGAAGAACGAAGTTTCGATGCCCTTTGGCGTGGTGAACTTCAACTGGAAGCTGAGGCTGGCGGGGTTATCGCACAGCGTAAACACCGCGGAGTGATTCGTGCCACCCGCCTGCGAAGTGTTGGGAATCTTGTTGCCTTGTACGCCGAATCCAGCGAACGTTGCATTCTTGGTGGGATCCAAGTTGCCGCCAGTGACTCCGCTCACAGCAAGCTGCGTGGTCGCAGGCAGCGGGTTGCCATTCACGTCCCGCACGGTGAAGGAGTATGTGCAGCGACCGGCTCCACTCGCCGTTGGTCCCGCCTCATTCGCAAGGAATGGCGTGCTCCCAGAGAAAGTGATCACCGCCGATGCCCGCACAAGTGCGCTGCCCCACGAACCATCGCAGGTGTTCGGCACCGATTGAGCGCCAGCGGGGCAGGCCTGCGTTCCCGGTTGGGAGCCGACTGTGACGTCCGTGCCAACGTCGTAGAGGCCGTCCTCGTCCTTGTCGATGAAGGCTTGCCCGAGGTCGTCAAAAGCCTCGCCCGCATCGTAGACGTTGTTCGTGGGCGTTCCGCTGTCGGTGAAGTTCTCTTCGCCTTGAGCCCACGCCAGCACCGTGACGCGTGCATCGTCCGGCCGTGGATTCTGGCTCGACAGCGCGACCGTGCAGGCCGCAGTATTGTTCTGAGACGCACCGCTGGTGATGCAGGATGCGACGACCTGACCGCCCTCGGCAACGAAGTTCACGGTCGTGCCATCAGGGACCGGATTGCCAAGGCGATCCGCGATGCGCAGCGTGAGGTCCGTCGTGACGCCGTCTTCGTTCAGCGCCTCGATGTTGAACGTCTCGACGCTGAGCGAGAAGGCGCGCTGGACAGGTAGACCAGATGCCACGGCCAGATTGTTGGAAACGTTCTTGATGGCTGGATTACTGACGAGCACGGCCTCGACCTGGACAGGTCCGGGTTCCGTACCGGCATTGACCGCCACCTCGACCGTTCCATCGGCATTGGTGGGCTGAGTCAACGTTGTCGTGCCAGACGTCGAGCCAAGGTAGACGCCAGGCGGACGCAGCGTCAGTGTCAGCCGGACGTTCTCGCCCTGCACCGGGTTGTTGTTGCTGTCGACGAGCCTAAACCGCAGCAGCGACTGACTCACGCCAGGCGACCCGGCCAGGTAGATGCGGGATGGGGTCGCAGAGACGAACACCATGTTCGCAGCCGTCGGCGCCACCGCCGTGACCGCCACGTCCGATGTCGACGTGCCCGCAGTGGCAGTCAGAACCTGCGAACCGGAGCAGGCTGACGACGCAGTTGCTTGATTGCGATAGGCAGACCTCGCGACGCCACTCGAATCGGTCGTGGCTGTCACTGGGTCGAACGAACCGCATGAAGCCGTAAAGGTCACCGGCACCTGGACAGCAGGTTGCCCCCCCACCGTCGCAGTGACGGAGACTTGGATCGTCTGGTAAGACGGCACGGTAGTGGAAGAGACCGTGACCGATCCGAGTTGCGCGGTCGCAGCGCCTAGCGCCACGTCGAGCGAAGCGGTGACGACTGTGCCTGCAACGCTCCCGCTTGCCGAGAGCGTCGTCGCCCCGCTGGCAAACGGATCGGCGGCACGAACTTGCACTCGCGCAATGCCAGAGGCATCGGTAATGGTCTGGCCGGTCCCCGGCGTGAAGACGAGTCCAGTACCCGACACGCTGATCAGAGTATTCGCGACCGCGGCACCGTTGGAATCGACAAGACGGACGACCGCCACCGCGTTCTGGCTGCCGGTGAGGGTGGGCGGAGAGAGGACGCTGCCGCCGGAGTCCTGCAGGACGACCGTGATGGCAGGTTCATCAGTGTTACCTCCGCTTCCTCCACCACCGGTTCCGCCACCGCTTCCGTTGCCAAACGGCGAATCGCCGGCACCACTCCCTCCGCCGCAGGCAGACAGGATGAACGCGCACAGAAGCACGAAGATCGTTTTGACCAGGTTCATATCGTCTGCTCGCTCTTTCTAAGCCTTTGGTTTCGCGCGATCGATCAGAGGGCGCCGTTGCGGTCGGTCACGACCTTCGGGGTCAGGAAGATCAGCAGTTCGGTCCGCTCCGAAGCCCTGGTCGTCGTCTTGAACAGGTTGCCAAGAACCGGGATGTCACCCAGGAAGGGCACCTTCGTCACGTCGGTGCGATCGGTCTGCTCGAAGATGCCACCGATCACCACGGTGCCGCCGTTCTCGACCAGCACCTGCGTCTTCACGTGCTTGGTGTCGATCGCGAAGCCGGCCGCGGTGGCCTGGCCGACGCTGTCCTTGTTGACGTCGACGTCCAGGATCACGCTGCCTTCCGGGGTGATCTGGGGCGTGACCTCGAGCTTCAGGTTGGCCTTGCGGAACTGCAGGGCCGTCGCGCCGCTGGAGGTGGCGGTCTGGTACGGCAGTTCCGTGCCCTGCTCGATCAGCGCCTTGGTCTGGTCGGCCGTCACGACGCGGGGGCTCGACACCACCTTGCCGCGGCCATCGGCCTCGATGGCGGAAATCTCGAGGTTCAGGAACCGGTTCGAAGACGCGCCGAACAGCGACAGCGCGAAGCTTGCCGGGTTGTAGTTGTTCTGGCCGATCGCCGGCAGCGACACGAAGGAGGTGTCGCTGAAGTTGAGCTGGTCGGTCTGCAGCGTCTGGCCACCCACGGCGTTCAGGTTGCCGCCGACGGTGACGCGCGTGTCGCCGCCGACGCGATAGCCGGGCACGCCACCGCGCACGCCGCGCAGGTCCACGGCGCCGAGCTTGGCACCGAGCGAACGGCTGAAGTTGTCGTCGGCGATGACGATGCGCGCCTCGATCAGCACCTGGCGAACAGGCACGTCGATCTTGCTGATCAGCATCTGGATCTCCTCGAGCTTCGAGGGGATGTCGCTGACGAACAGCTGGTTGGTGCGGGTCTCGAAGATGACGCTGCCGCGCGGCGACAGGATCTTCATGCCGGTGCCGGAGCTGCCGCTGCCCTGGCCGCTCAGGCCCTTGGCAACCTCTTCCGCCTTGGCGTAATTGAGCTGGAACGACTGCGTGCGCAGCGGCTCGAGCTGGGCGACCTGCGACTTGGACTCGAGTTCCGCCTTCTCCTTGGCGGCCAGTTCATCCTTGGGCGCGATCCAGATCACGTTGCCGGACTTGCGCAGACCCAGGCCCTTGGCCTGCAGGATGATGTCCAGCGCCTGGTCCCAGGGCACGTCCTTCAGGCGCAGCGTCACGTTGCCGGTCACGGTGTCGCTGGTCACCACGTTGAAGTTGGTGAAGTCGGCAATCACCTGCAGCAGCGCACGAACCTCGATGTTCTGGAAGTTCAGCGACAGCTTCTCGCCCGCATAGCCCGGACCCTGGGTCAGCTTGTTCGGATCGACCTTCTGCGGACGCACCTCGAGCACGAACTGGTTGTCGCTCTGGTAGGCGCTGTGCTCCCAGTTGCCGCGCGGGTTCACCGTCAGGCGGACGCGATCGCCCTGCTGCGCGGTGGTGATCGACTGCACCGGCGTGCCGAAGTCGGTCACGTCGAAGCGGCGGCGCAGGTTCTCCGGCAGCGCGGAGCGCAGGAACTCGACCACCAGGGTCTGCCCCTGCTGGCGGATGTCCACGCCGACCTGGTTGTTCGGCAGTTCGACGATCACACGCCCGGCGCCATCGTTGCCGCGACGGAAGTCGATGTCCTTGATCGCCAGCTGCTCGCGGTTCAGGCTTTCCGCGAAGCGCACCGGCTCGCTGGAAGGCGTCGGTTGCGCGCTGGCCGCGGCCGAGGTCTCGAGCACCAGCACCAGGGCCTTGCCCTGCAACTGGGCCTTGTAGTTGGTGGCCTGCTTGAGGTTGAGCACGAGCCGCGTGCGCTCGCCGGCCTGCGCCACGTTCACGCTGCGCAGGTTGCCCTGGTTGATCTCGACCGAGTTGCGGCCCATCGCATTCGTGACGCCGGGCAGGTCGATGGCGATGCGCGGCGGCGTCTGGATCGTGAAGCCTGCGGGAACGGCGGCCAGCGGCTCGCTCAGTTCGATGCGGACGACCTCGGCGGTGCCCTGCTGCGTGCTGTTGATCGACTGGATGGCGTTCTGGGCCCAGCTCGCCAGCGGCGCGCTCAAGCCCAACACGAGTGCCAGTGCGCGAACGCGCCACATGCTCATGATCCGATTCTCCTGGTTGTGCTTCATCGCGCCGACTCCTGGAGTTGGAGGGCGCTGGCGCGCTCGATCCACTCGCCCGCTGCGTCCTGGACGATCTCGCGGAGGGCGACCTCCGTCTCCGAGATGCTGGTGATCTTGCCGTAGTTCTGGCCGATGTAATCGCCCGACTTGACCTGGTAGAGCAGGTTGTCCACGCGCAACAGCGCGTAGGGCCGGCCGTTGCGCTGGACGCTGCCGACCATGCGCATGCTGTCCAGCGGATAAGCCTCCAACGGCTCCTTGCGCCGGTTGATCTCGGCGGCCAGCAGCGAATTCGGCTGCCGGGCTTCCTGCTTCAGCGCCACCGTCAGTTTCTGCGCGCTGAACGGCTCGACGCCGCTGAGCGAGGTGTACGGCTGCGGGGTGAACTTCTTGGGTGGCGTCAGCGGCGTCACGTTCGGCTTGACCTCGCGGCGCTGCTGCTCCATCCACTGGGTCAGCTCTTCCTGCTCGCCGCCGCAGCCGGCCAGCAGGGCCATCACGGCCATCAACGCCAGCCCGCGCCGGCAGCCCTTGTTCAGTTCATTCATTTGCTGGCCCCCGCCGCGCCCGGCTTCGCGCCCTTCGCCGCCTTCGCCTTCTCGGCACGCTGGGTCTCGATCTCGGCCGGATCCAGGTAGCGATAGGTTCGCGCCGTGGCCTCCATCGTCAGCGAACCGTCGCTCTTGTCTCGCGAAGCGGTCGACACGTTGAGGTTGTGCAGCGTCACGATGCGCGACAGGTTGGCGATGTCGGCGGCGAACGCACCGATGTCGTGGTAGCGGCCGGACACCTTGATCGAGATCGGCAGTTCGGCGTAGTAGTCCTTCACGACCACGCTGCCGGGTCGGAACAGCTCGAACTGCAGGCCGCGCCCGATGCCCGCCTGGTTGATGTCGGACAGCAGAGCGTCCATCTCGGCCTTGCCGGGGAGCTGCTTCTCCAGCTGCGTCACGTATTCCTCGACCTGCAGCTTCTGCTTGCGCAGCTCGCCGAGGTTCACGGCCTGCGCCAGCTTGCCGCGGTAGTCGGCCTTCAGCGTATTTTCCTTGGCCCGCTCCGCCTCGAGGCCGTCGTGCGCCTCGGACAGCAGCAGGAACCAGCCCAGCACCACCATGGCCAGGGCCAGGCCGCCCCAGGTCATCAGCTTGGGCAGCATCGGCCATTGGCCGGGCTCGTTCG
>VFQN01004876.1_pt1 | contig 17115 bp, 26 predicted proteins | sample 3512371 | NCBI WGS metagenome assembly VFQN01 (sample SAMN10412370, study PRJNA504923) | tailings metagenome | isolation source: Replicate 2 from Balatoc abandoned mine | place: Philippines: Itogon, Benguet | collected 2017-08-28 | reverse complement strand
AACCCAACGCCCAAAAGTCCCAGTATTTTATGAAAGGGTCTATGCCATGCAGTGTCGCACCTGAAAATTTGGAAATAAAATAAAATATCCCTGTCCAGCCCCGGTTTCTTTTATCAGATTCGATAAAATCCTCTGATTTTGGCGCCGCTGCGCGGCCTGAAAGCGGTGATATTTTGTGAAAATAAAATAAGATACCAGCCCTGCTCTGGGGTGGCGTTTCCCCGAGAGCCAGCCAGTTGGCACTTAGAGCGCAAACGCAGGGCCCTAGATGCAAGATTGCATATATAGCAACTAGGATTGGAGGCTTGGGGATGCAAGAGGCAGCCTGGTGGTCACCCCGGATTGCAACGTGTGCATGTGAGTGGAAGTGGGGATTGGCCGCGAATCCGCTGAGCCCAATCCGCGCGCATGTGAACACGCTCCCTTAGTCGTGGGGGGAAAGTCAGCGCAAAACGCTGTACCGGTTATACGGCGCTGGCGTGTGGATGGGGCCATTGCGAGGAGCGAGCAGGCGGCGTGTTCGCTGGTGGTCCCACCCTTTCGTTAGGCGGGGGCACGTGGCCGACCCACGGGCCGTTGCAGCTGCGACCCAACCAGCGCCCTAAAGTCCCCCTTATGTACAAAGTATGCACGTATGCAATAGTCTATAGTAGTATGTAGCATGCTTGTGCGCGGTGGCAGCGTTATGTTAGGCCCATACGCTCCCGCTGCTTGGCCCAGCGAACGAAAAAGCTAGGACAAGCAAATGCCCGCGAAGGCCTTGCCTGGGGACTGCGCAGACCCCGATGTGCGCCTCCTGAACCGAACAGAGTAGCTGTGTCAGCTATGTACGACTACTTGAGTGTAGGCCAAGGGGGCGCACCAACGCCAGTATGTAAGACTTACGTCAAGTCGCCGGGTGCATCCCTGCGACGACCCACGGTGCAGACAGGTCCATACAGCCAGCATTTTCCAATGTTGCCGGCACTGTCGCCTTGTACCCAAGTCCCATTTCTAATCAAAGTGTGCAAGTTACGCGCTTTCCTTCGCCGCCGACGCTACTACCTGGGCAAAATGGCCCGCCCGCTGCTGCTGTCCAGTCTGCTGCGGCAGAAGGCTTGCTGCCTTCCAACGCTCCTCCTTGCCGTGTCAGCGGCCCTACTGGTGTCACCCCTACTGATGCGGCCCGCCATGGCATCCAAGATGCGCGTCCTGAGGGGCAGCAGCGGCCTCGGGGCTGCATCCGCAGCAAGTGAAGTTGCCGCCGACGCTTCTGCTACCACCATCGATACGGCGTCAACGGCAGTCCAACAGGTTGTGGGTTCCAAACACCGCCAACTGCAGCAAACGTCCAGCTGCAAGTGGTTGCAGATCGTGACGCCGCAGCAAGATCGCTGCCTGGCCCTGTTCGACAGCTCCAACGGCAAGCAACCGTACACGTGGCCGTGTGACATGAGCGACGTACGGCAGCACTGGTTCTGGTGGGTGCCTGGGCAGTTGGGCGGTTGCGGCCCGGGGCGCGCATGGGTGGTAGGCCATTGCATTTATTGCACGGGTACTACGTGGGGAATGAGCATCGGGGTGGGCCGTAGTGGGCGCTGGGGGAGGGGGGGTGAGCAGGAAGGAGCTAGCTGGAGTGAAGCACGGTAGAGGGCGGGGTTGGGGACGTGGAGTGGAGGCGCAACACCAGCTTGGTGTAAGCTGAACTGAACTGAACTGATGCGTGGGGCCAAGCGACCTAAGCATGTTACACAACTAGTGCCTGCCCACCAAGCTGCACGCCGCAGAACCCGCGTACAAACAACACAGTTTAAGACCTTATGCCCCCGCCCGCCGCTGCCCCTCTCAGGTGCCCTGACACGGGCACCTTCATGGCCGGCATGGGCCCCTGCCTGTCCCTGTTTGATGGCAACAACGACAGCAAGGCCTACGGCTGGGCGTGCGACAATAGCGACTACAGGCAGCGCTGGGCCTTCAGCCCGGTCGGCCATGACGGGAGCGGGGTGGGCTACCTGCGCAGCGCCGTGGGCACCTGCCTGGCGCTGCCAGAGGGCAGCGGCAGCCAGCCCTTTGGCTCGGAGTGCAGGGCAGGTGAGGTGCCATGCATGCAGTGTGTGCGTTTGTTGGTAAGCGGGGATTCTGCCATATCAAGTACCGGTAATTTGCACAGGTATACATGATGCGAACCGCCGAAGGCATTGGTGTGGCGCAGGGGAGGCCCCTGGTGTGGCGTGTGATTTGTGGCTTGCGGTGATGCGTGCTGACAAGCCGCCAGCCAGGTACCAGGCTGTTGGCTCTGGAGTCCCGTGCGTGCTGTCATCAGATCGCCACGGCAGCCGCCCTGAACGCCTTGCCCCTTGCCCGCCCGGCCGGACCCGACGCGCAGATGACCAGAGGCAGGTGTGGACCCTTCGGGACGTCAACCTGTTGGAAGGATGATCAACGCATATCCCGATAAGGGACGTGCCGAAGTAAAAGGGCCATGAAGGGCCCAGGTCGTTACCCGAACAACACAATCCTGCACAATCTTATGTTGGTATGAATGCCAAGTCCTACAACCCAGCCAAGATCCCATAGAGCGGCCAGTAGTCTCAGGCAGCGGGTCACGCACGATTGGTGGGCCAGCTGACGGCGCCTCAAGGCCTCATGCACATGCAAGGGACGGCCTGGTGGTTTCAGCTATGCGGTGCACTGGGCCGGGGGCTGCCACCCGCCAGGATGCTTCAGGGGAGCTTTCATTGCGTGCTTTGTGGTGCAGGTGCGTGGTGCGGGTGGCTTGGGGCACGTCATAAGGCACTGGTTGCCTAAGGTGCTAGGGAGGCTTGGGTGGGCCAGGGTGGGCCAGGGTGGGCGCGTGGGCCCCTATGCCGTCTAAAGGTGCGGTTGTTCAGTGCAGGATTGCGGCCCTGCCCCGATGTACAGAGTACAGTTGCGTAGTGGCTGTGTGTCGGACGCAGGCACGCAGGAGGTGGCTCCTTATGGTACGCACGTGGCGTGTGCCGTGTGGGTGTCTCACGCCTTCCGCATTGTAACCAGGGATTGTCACATAGTAGCGAACTTGGTCATTTGCAGCAGTCAGGAGGTTGATTCGTTGCCCCGCCGGCGGTTGGAGCTGAGCCCAGCCTGGTCAGTCCCCAGTTGTATGCGTACTCCTCGGGTACACCAGGGCGCACGACTGCACGTGCGCACCATTGCGAGGGCCAAAGCCACAAACTCAGAACCCAACGACGACAGCATGCCCAGGCATGCCGCAATGCCGGCAATCACAAAACATACAGCATTTGTATATTGCGGCGCTGGTTAGCCCCAGCGTTTTGGGAACAAGACCAGCATGCAGCATGTCCCCCGGGCTGCAGCGTCGACAGCAAGAGTACGGCATGTGCGACTTTCGCGCTAGCCATTTCGTTCATCCCTGCCATGACGGGTCCCGTACGCCTCCCCCTCGCCACCTGACCACCATCTCGGCGCTTGCCCGCCAACGGTTTTCCTCCTGTACGTTAATAAGGTGCAACGCACGGCTGGTGGCAATGCAGTGACCCCTGGTCCTTGGGCGCCGCACCAAGGGACCAAGTCGTCCCGTTTCCGTACGCGAAGCCCCCAGCCACTCCAACGCATTTCACCAAGCTCCGCAAGCAATACATGCACCTGCATCCATTCCCTCTTACGCCAAACTCCAACTCCTCCACCCGCTCCTTACGCCCCACGCCCCTAGCATACCAGCTTTTCCCTTTCTTCCCTTCAACAGGCCCGCCGCCGACCAACGAAGCACAGCAACTGGCCACCCACAGCCCATCAGAAGCTGACCACCTTGGCCTTCTTTCGCCCCTTGGCCCCGTCCGCGCCCTCCCCGCCCGCCGCCCCCGCATCCACGCCGCCCGCCGCCGCCATGGCGCTGCGCCGCTCCGACCTCTTCCGCTCCTTCTCCTTCTTCATCGCCTTCTTCAGTCGCTCCTTCTTGGTCAGCGTCAGTTTGTCCTCCTCCGCCTCAGCCCCCAGGTCAATGTCTCCGAAGTCATCATCCAAAGCATCTGCGCTGACGAGCCCCACCTTCGGCCCCTGCTCCTCCTCCTGCTCCCCGTCCTCGTCTTCGTCCTCCTCCTCCCGCTGCTTCTCATTCACAGCCACACCGCCCCTCTTGTCCTTCTTTGACCCCTTCTCCTTCGCCTCATGCTGCTGCCCCTGCTGCTGCTTACCGTCCTTGTCCCGGTCCTTCCCACCCTTCGCTTTGCCCTGGCTCTGCTGCTGCGCTGCCTTGGCCGCAGCTGCCGCCGCCGCCGCCAGCACATCCTCCTCGTCCTCCTCCTCTTCCTCCTCCCCTTCCCCGCCCTCTCTCCCTCCCTCCTCCTCCACATTCTCCTGCTGCTCCTCCTCCCCGCCCTCCGCCTCCGCCTCCGCCCCCTGCTCCCCACCCCTCCCTCTGCCTCCGCCCGCATCCGCCGCGACCCGCTTGGCCTGTTTAAGCGCCTCGTGGACTGCATCCAGCATTCCGTGCTTCATGCTCACCACTTTTTTGGTGGCCACCTCGCCTGCGGGCATCAATGGTAGCGCAGCATTGAGTGACAAGTCACTACTTGTTGTAGGGATACAAATGGATGTAACATGCCGTGAAAAGCGCAGGCCGCGTCTTTGGTGGACTCCCGGGGTTTCGAAAGCGACGGTCGCAGATGCTCACCGATCAAGCGCCAGGGAAGGGTGGCCCACCGGTGCTGGTTGCATCCCCTGTACGGCATATCCCAGAAGCCCATTGGCAACCCTCCCCCAAGACAGGTGCGCCCCCACCACAACCGGAACACGGCCTACCCATGGTGCTAAGTAGACAGTATCATACGCTTTGCGATGTTCCACCTGCCCCTTTAGTACAGGTACCCACCCGGGTTCTTGGTCGCCAGCGCCACCACGCAGTTGCCGTTGGCTGCGTCCCTCGGCCCCAGCTCCACACGCACACGCACGCCCATGGTTTCCCTGTGGGTCACGGTGGGTCGGGGGCTCGGGTCGGCGGTGCAGTGGGTGCGTGGGGTCGGTCAGGCTCAGGCCGGACTCAGCGGCGGTACGGTGACAGGTACGACGCGAACACCGTGTGGCCAGGCCGCGGCAGTGCCGCACGTGCTATCTGTGACGTTTGGCGCCAAGAGGACTAACAAAGGGCTGTTTGCGTACGTCTCCGTGGCACACTAGGTGGGCCCCATTGTCATGCGGTGAGCCTAGCGCCCCAGGAGTCGCGCGTACCAATAATGCATCTCATAGGCGCAGGGGCCATGACGCACGTGCGTAACCTCAGGACTGACGGCCAGCCAGCAGGACGCCCCCGCCACCAACTTTGCAAACGAGGCGTTATCCCACGCCTAGGCAAGCATTTAATCACGCACCAGTACTTCATCTTCTGTCCGGGCGTGTACTTGTTTGACGCGTCCACGTCCGCGCTGAGGCCCGCGCTGGCCAGCAGGCCGCGCGCCTTGTCCGCCGCAGCCAACACCGCCGCCTTCTCCTCCTTGTCGTTGTTCCAGAAGATGGGCAGCACAATCACCTGCAGCAGTATTTCCAAAAAACAATTGCTTCATAATTAATTTATTGAAATAGTAAACCGATTAGCAGTTCAAGTTTGTGGGTCTCCTCCTTGTCGTTGTTCCAGAAAATGGGCAGCACAATGACCTGCAGCCGGAATGCAGGCGCATCGTAGGTGCGGCAAGTACACGGTCACCAGTGCGCATGCTTATTCATAATTATTATTCATGATAACTCACACGTCCGTCGGCGCGGAGCTCCATCTGTGCCAGTCAGGGCAATTTCGAGACCGGCTGGTACCGGTAGGCTAAGACACATCAAGCGGCTGTCCCCAAGCCCCCGCCCGTGCCGCAATCGCAATCACCGTACGCTGCCCCCAGCACCGGGTCCCCACCCCACCCTAACCCACCTCCACGGAGCTGAACGGCCGCCACCCCGGCTGCTTGTCTCCCAGGTAGTTCCGCCCCATGTGCTTCTCGTCCTTCCCCTTGCCGCCCGCCTTGCCGCCCGCCTTGCCGCCCTCCGCCGCCTGCTGCTGCTGTTGCTGCTGCTTGGCAGCCGCCGCAACCTTGCGCGGGGGCACGTACTCCTTGCCCTCCTGCCTCGCCTTCATCGCCGCCTCCTGCACAGCACAGGGCAGCGCAAGGTTCCTCAAACCATGACAAGCACCACCTTGCTGTAATACGCTTACGCTACAAAGTAGCATCGAGCCCTGCCTGCGCTGTTGCAGTTGCCGGCGGAACGGCAGCTCCACGCATGGCCGCTCGACAACGGATTGTCTTCCACCCCGCCCCCGCCGCTGGCCGTTCCCTGGCCGGCCATAGGCCACGCGTAGGTGCAACCTGTGGCTATCTCTTACCCGTACACAAGCAGCTCTCCCAATACCTGCCCCAATCCCCCTGCCGCACACACACGCGCGGAAGGAGGCGCCGTGTCCCTATAATGAGGCGCCTCCACAACGAAAACCCCACACACTCGCTCCCATCCGTTACTGCGCGCGAGTCACCCTCCTGGCCCCCCGCCCTGGCGCTCACGCCCCTAGTACGTCACAGGCCTGACAGCCCGTGCATAAATGTAGGGCATCCCTGCGCACTCCCCGTCAGAGCCCGCCCCTCCTAGTCCCACTGGTACCATGCAGAGTGCACATGCCTTGGCGCCATTCCCTCGCTTCCGCTCTCTTAGGTTGTGTGACCCCCGGCAGCCCGGCTCTCACCCTCAACTCCCTCTGCTGCCGCCGCCTGGCTGCCTCCGCCGGGTCAAGCTGCGACTCGTCAACGAGTTTACGGTGCTTCCGCCGCTTCTTGCGCGCGGGTCCTTCTGCGGCAGCTCCGTTTTGCGCCGGCTGCTCTGCCTGGTCAGGGGCGGGGCCCTTTTGCGCTTTGGGCTTTCCGGCGTCGCCAACAACGGCCGGCTCGGCTGTCGCTGCGCCGCCGTCTGCACCCGCAGAGCCGTTCTCAACATCACTGCAGAAGAAGTATTTCCGACGTAAAAACGTGGTTAACTCGAAGTGGTCAGGCCAGGGAGAGTCTCGTTGGGTCTGGAACTTCGGGTCTCTACCGCAACCCGCGAGGCGAGGAGCAGCCTCCAAAGTAATTACACAATTGTAGAAGGCACGTTTGTGTTGATGCGCTTACCGCTTGCGCTTCTTGTCGGCAGGCTTCTTCGCCATACTTGGAGTCGCGGCTGAGGCGTGAAGTGGAAGTGTGTATGATACGAGCCGTGCAGCACAAGCACTTTGCAAGGACCGCGCAAGCAGGAGGATTCAACGCGTCGCAGATGGGCAGGGGAGGTCGCCACTGCGGCTGTCGTGCGCCTGGCATAGGGGCAGGGGAGCCCCACAGAGCTCCGTGCCCTCAAGGGCTCTTCCCTCCGTGCTTGGTCGTAAGGGAGACGGGGCAAGTGTCAGGAACCGGCCCCATACAAAACCATTCTAACTTATGCACATAATGACCGTACTGAGGTGTCACATCTAGGAGAAAGGCGAGCCTACACTTCCAGGTAGACCTGGGTAGACTCCCAGCAGGCAAGCGACAGCACCCGTCATTAGCCACTCTGTGGTTACCCGGTACCTGCTTACAACCTGGGTAGCGCAGGGGAGCTCCCTGAAGCACCACTGCTACCAACATAACGAACGTCTGTGGCACCAAAGCCGTACCATGCGGCGCACGTGCCACTGCCACTGGCCGCCTGACCTCTGCCGGCCCCCGGCCGGTCGCACAGCACGCCGGCGACCCGATACCAGATCCACCCCTGACGCCGACGGCTCGCACCGTGCCGGCAACCTTCACATGTTCACATATTGATACGTGAACGCATCGTCACCACATCTTCCGTGGTCGGGGTGTGCACATTGTGTGACGAAGCCCTTGGAATGCCCCGCATTCGTACAACTGACACGCCGATACAGCAGAGGTACGACACGCGTTTCGGGGCTACCGTACGCCATCCCTGTGGATACAGCGACCCCATCCCGATGAGCTCTGCAACGGTGAAGGCTGGGGTCCCCGCATTGATCACCTCGGCATGCGCTCGCCCGTGCTCCCTCTCCCTATCTGCCATGCGCCTTCAACGTTGCGTGCGAAACCACAGGTGAAGGCACCAAGGAGCCGATGCCGTCACGATGCGTAGACCCATCAGGGCACCTCTACCGGAATGTGCGCTTGCCCATCTCGGGGTGCGACTCTATGGTGGCGTACAGGTTCTCCTTGCACGCCACGCCGCTGCTGGCCGCCACTGCCGCCGTCTTGAGCTCCCGGGGGCCGCGGTACATGGTGCAGGCGGTGAACTCAAGGGAGGGGTGGTTGCACCTGGGGGGGGTGAGGTAGTGGTGGTAGTGGTAAGATGTGGGTTAAGGCGAGCGGGGTTCAGGCATGTGCGTTACGTGTGTTGCTGCTTGGTGGCGGTACTTGTGCGGGTTGTGAACTCAGGTGAGGGGTTGGTTGTGCCAGAGGCGTGGCGTGTTGGGGCCGCGGATGCCCAATCGGTTGCTGGTCGTGAAAATGGGCAAGGTCCCCTCGGCCTATTACTAGGGTGATAAGCTCAGGTGCATCACGTGGCTTGCGTTCCGGAACTCAAGCGCAGGGAGCCCATGGGGCCGTGCGTCGCTGGTGCTCATGCCTGGTGACCCGTGCTAACACACCTGCTGCAGCGGCTGTTGGGGAATCGCACCCCCAGCGTCGTGATCCGCGCGTTGCAGTGGTCGCAGCTCCAGAAGCGCTTCAGCGTGCTGGTGCGTGTTAGCACGTGGCCGTCGGCGCGGCACTGCTTGTCCTGGAACTCAAACAGCCGCTCGCACTGCGCGCAGTGCCACGCCGACACCTGCAGCGTAGGGCCGGACACAGGTGACGAGAGAAGGTAGGAAGGACAAGGCGTGAGGTGCAGACCGATAAGGCGGTACTGGTTGGGTGAAACTGTGGAGGGCAGCCAACACACGGTGTGGTTTTGCATCACCCTGTGCGACACGCATGGCAGTTGCTGCACCCTGTGAGCTGATCGAAAACGACCAGGGTGTACGTGCGCCGGCCCACTGGGAAGCTGCTGTTAATATACACGTCACGTCACAGCCCACCTTGAGGTGCGACACGCTGTCCAGCTGCTGCACCAGCGCGTCCTTTGCCTCCAGGGACTCAAGCATGGAGATGACAGCCTCGCCTGGGGAGAAGGGAGAGCCGCAGTACTAATTTACAATTCGGTACATACATTCGGAGGGTGTGCAGGGTTGGGAGGTGCTTATCACGTACGGGACCTGTGGCGTGGAAGCAGGAAGCATTGAGAATCCAAGGGGGTATGCTGGCTTACCCACCGCACCGCCCATGGCCAGCTGCCCACGGCACGCGTCCTGTAACCCACCTGCCGCATCCTCGCTCAGCTCCGTGTACCTCGACTCCACGCCGCCGCTCGCCGCCGCCAGCGGCAGCTTCTCCTGCACGATGGACGCAAACGCCGCCGCCAGCGCCGAGCTCGGGCCTGCTGCCGCCGCCGCTGCCCCACCACCACCGCCAGCGGGCTTGCCGCCGGCACCGCCCGCCGCCTTCCGCCCCTGCGGCAGCTGGCTAAGCCGCTGGGCCATTGCTGACGACCCCGCCGCCGCCGCCGCCGCCACTCCGTTGTTGGCAGCGAGCGGTTTCGGAGCCGCCATGCCCAGGGCTTTAAGCTTTTCGGAGCGGGCCTTGGCGGCGGCGGCCTGCTGCTTGCGCTGCTCCGCCGCCCTGGCTGACGGAGGCAGTGTCGCCGACAGACCTGCCACACGGGGCAACAGGCCTGTGACGGCGGGACCGGACCCCGCTGCCGCCGCCACCGCCGCCGCCCTCCCGCCCGCCGCCACCACCACCTGCGGTCTGCTGACCCCCGCTCCCACTGTGCCTCGTCCGCCCTTCTCTCCTTGCCCCTGCTGCTCCGCCCTGTTGTGCAGGTCTAAACCTCGGCCTTGCTGCTGCTGCTGCTCCTCGCCCTGACCCTGTGCATCCTCCTGTGCCGCCAGCAGCTCCTCCTCCGGGAAGAGCGCCAGGAGGTCGTCCAGGCCCCCGCCATCCTCCTCTTCTGCCTCCCCCTTGTCCTCCTTGCCCTGCCCCTCTTCCTGTTCCCGTTGCCGCTGACTGCCCTGCCTTCCGTTGCTTGCCACGCCTTTTGCAGGAGCTGCTGCCTCCGGCCGCTCCACGTGCTGCTGCTTTTCACTCGGCGCATGCCCCTGCCCTTCACCCTCTCCCAGTCCCCCAGCCGGCCCTGCCACAGCCTCCCCACCCTCCTCTTCCTCCTCCAGCACGACCAGCTCGTCGCCCTGATCCAACTCCTCCTGACAACCCCTGGACCCCGCTTCCCCTTCCCTTTCACCTCCGGCCACGCCCTCCTCCTCCCCGTCCTCCAAGACCACAAGTTCATCTTCCTCCATCTCCATGACGTCCGCTCCCATCTCCTTGCTGCCCTTCGCCTCCCGGCCCCCCTTTTCCCCACCACCGCCTGCCTTGCCCTCAGCCCCACAACCACCTCGCTGCACCACCTCATCACCGTCCTTGCTCTGTGCCCCTGCCCCTGCGCCTTCAGCACTCCCTGGTCCCTTCGACTGCTGCTGCCTGTGCTGCTCCTTCCGCACCGCTGCTGGCCCCTCCTTTACCCCCGCCTCGCTGCCAACTGTACCTCCACCTCCCCCTTTACCCGTAGCTACAAGCCCTGCCTTAGCCGCCGCCTTGCCGCTGTTACCTCCACCCTTGCTGCCACTCCCGCCCGACTGGAAGAGCGCTTGCAGCGAGGGCGGCAGCGGCGGCGGCGCACGCAGGATGGCAGGGAGCGGCGCGGCCCTCGTACTAGCACTGGCACTGGTACTGCGGCCAACGCTGCTGGGAGCGACACGTGTCCCGGGTGTGGGTGCTGGGGAGGGCGTGGGGCCGCCCGGGCGGGAGGCGGAGGCGGAGGGAGGCGTTGGGTGCTGTGGAGCGGTGGCCCCGGGGGCGGGGGACTGGCTTGTCAGGTGGCCAGCAGCGCGGGCCGCGGCGAGCGCGCGGGCCTGCGGGAGGGAGGAAGAGCGGACGTGTGGGGAAGTTACGTGCAGGCATGTACACATGGCAGGGAGGGCTATGACAGGCTGTGGAGGCGTGGCAACTGCAAATTCATCCGTCTTTGGCTAGAACCGGGCCCGGTGACTGTTGGCAGTCTGTTTTCTCTACCCCTTCCTCCGTGAACCATCCCGGCTATTGCCGAACGGTTGACTGTCAGCCCCGCAGCACTCTTGCCCTGTGGCTGGCCCAAGCAGGCAACAGCAGTGCTTTCGCCCTTCCAAGCGATCGTGGGTATTGCGATTCATGCAGCCGTGCACCCACCCTTGACGCCTCCACGCACCGATTCCCAACGACCATTGCTTTACCCCACGTACCCTGGCGGCGCTCTTTGCACTCTCACTCGCCGTCGCCCTGCCCCCGGTGGCGGGCGTCAATGCCACGTGTCCGTGGTCCCACGCGTCGGACCCTGGCGTGGCGCCGCCGCCGTCGGCACGCTGGCGCTTGGCGGCCGGGCCTGACGGCGTCTCCCCGCCTGCGGCCAAAACAGCAATAGCGCAGCAGCATAAGCAACATGACGTACAACCCCCACCCTACATAGCCGACCGATAGGCAACACCAATTGCGCACAGGTGCCACCTGCGAACCATGCAACAGAGGGGTAACACGCCCATCCCAACGCGCACCTTCCATAGCTGCCGCCACCTGCCGCTGCAGCTGTAGCAGCTGCGATCCGTACGACCGCTTGGATCCCCCACCCCCCGTGCCCGTCCCAGCCGCCCCGCCCGCCGCCGCGCTCGCCATGCCGCTCCCACCGCCGTAATCCTCCGCGAAGCCGTACGCCCCCGTGCTCATGCCCCTCTGCGATTGGCTAGCCCCCACTGCGCCTGACGCCAGTGCCGCTGAGGCCCCGCCCATGGCGCTGGCCGCCGCGCCCCCCTGGCGGTGGCCGGGTACGGCACGTGGCATGGGGCGGGCCAGCAGGTGGTTGATGCCGGCTGGTGCGCCCATCTGTTTCTGAGCGGCGCGGGCCTGGGGCAGCAGCTGCCGCTGCAGCAGGTTGGCCCCAGCCATGTCGGGCCGGCTGGAGGACAGCGCGCGGAGGGCGGCCTGAGAAGGGAGGGTGAAAAGAAGGCGGGGTGGATGGGGTGTGGGTTAGCATCGTCGGTCAGGTATGTATTGCGCTGCAGCAGGTTGGCCCCGGCCATGCAGGATCAGCTGGAGGACAGAGCACGGAGGGCGGCCTGGTAGGGAGGAGTAGAAGGAACCAAGACAAAAATGCGTATTGTACATGCTGTCGTTGCAACATACCTGTGCGTGGTAGGGGCAATATTCGCAGGCGGACACGTTGACGGGGTTGTTGCATCGCTGGCCGTCCTTGCGCACGCCCTTGCACATGGCGAAGTCGGCCGCCACGCCGGGCCGCTGCACGCACTCGGGCTTGTCCACGTGCAGGCTGAAACCGGGGCCGTCGCGCCCGCCGTCGTCGCGCTTGACCTGCGTGCGTTGCCGACACGTGGCACGGTGCAATGTACAGCCATATAACGCGGGGTCGGTTCAGCAGGCCCGGAAGGTACCGTGACATCCTGAGAAGCCCGTTACACCCCGAGGCGGCTCTTCTGCAGCCTCATGGAGCCCCACCTGTGACGACCATTACCATACAGAACAGGTAAAGCTGTTGTAAGTTCATAACCAGCCCTTCCTGACGAGAGGAAATCCCATTTCCACTCACCTGCGGGGACCACAGCAGCAGCAGGCTGCCCTCCGCCTCCTTGTAAAGGTCGGAGGCCGCCTTGCGCCACAGGAACAGCGTCACCTGCATGATGGATGCCGCGCGGAGGGTGGCGGTCTGTGTGCTTTGCGTCGCTGAACGTGCGGGCCACTGGCACGGGAAGCGCACTTCAGGGACGAGTTACGGCAGTACCGTGCATGCTGACATGGGCCAAGTTGAACGGAACTCTCCCGATGGCGCTCATACACCCTCAAACCCCTGTGCAATGCGCCCTCGAACCCTTGTGCAATGCATCGTGAACCCCATGCCTTTGGTTTGCCCGATGTAGTGCCCGGGCCCGCTGCCCAGGCAGTCGTGTGGCCGCACCACGTGCACTTACAACAAATGCCAGCAAGGGTGCCAGTTCTCCCATTACCGAAACCCCGCCCACCTGCTTCCCCGCCAAGTCGCTGAGGGTCCAGCGGCAATAGCTGCTACCGTCGCGGCCGGTGGCTGCAGGCAGCAGAAGTTCGCCAGGGGACGCTGAGTGTGCCAACAGCGTGCGCCAGCTACGACATTTGTGTCCCCGCGGGCCCCCCGTGCCAAGGCAAGGGACTAGCGGGAGCATAGTGTGCACGTTTCAGCCAACATCATTGCCCATGGCCTTATGAAGGAATGAGAGCGTTAGCTAATGAGCTTCACAGGCAGTCCAGGAGCACATTCGTGGAGGAATACCCGGCGTGTAGCGACAGTTGCCAGAGTATCAGGCCTGCTTGAAGCCCAAGGACGTAGTGAGTGGTGACTCACCCTGCACCTTGCCCACCAGGACCGCCATGGTCGCCCAGCGCCCGGCCAGCTCGCGGTTAGGCCTGCATAAAGTTGTGTCAACGGGGGGTTGCAAGGGGAGCAAGGGGGGTTTGTAAGGTGCAGCAAGTGGAACGGTGTCGACGGAGCAGCAGGCAGCGTCCTGGGCAGCTGGTAGAGGGCCCCTGCTTGGAGTGCTTCACGAGGGGTTGCAAGGAGCGTGCCTTCTGCCCAGCAGCCCATGCGTCCGAAGCGCCTACCCAACCTGGCAGGCATCGAGCTTGCATGTAGCTGACAGCGACTAGCAAGGCGTGCTACCCCTACATCGAGGGGAGACACACTGTCTTTTCCCATATGTGTGGTGGAGTATGCTCGTGCATGTAGGTGCACCACTCACGAGATGTCCTTCAGGGCCAGGTATACCACGTCCTCATCCGTCAGCCGCTCCTTGAGGACCAAGCTGCCAATGACAGGCTTGGACACCTGTGGGTAGTCCAAAACAGGAGACGGCACGTAAGTTGCGTGAGGGGTAGCGCTTGCTACGGTACAGCACCAGATGCATAGCGGTCACGTACACCGTCTAGCACGCGTCATAGCATAGCAGCCGTATGCAATGGCGCACGGGCGGATGGGCCTGAAGTTCCGGTGGTCTGCCCGGCGCGAGTAGATGCTGGACCACTGCGGCTACCGTATGCCAGCCATGAACCCGGAGACATTTGCCCCTGCAGCTCCTTGAGTCTCGCTGAGCGAGCTGCTCATGAAAGCACAGAAGGAAGCAGGAGGACGCACCCGGTAGCGAGACACGCTGCAAACGTATCCGTCCAGAATGCCCCGCTTGCCGCCCGCAGCATGGGACTGTCCTGGGCGCTGGGAGGGCTGTTGCGTGGGGAGGGTGCGCATGGGCGCGATGTAGCTGCCTGCAGGAAGAGCAACGCACGAGACACATCGTAATAGCAGGTGGTGCAGACTGCAGGGCAGTGCAGACTCAAGAGGCAGGGTATGCGCACAAGTTCCTTCCCGGAAGCCGCGTTCTTCGCGTGTCATGGGTGTTAAGTGGCCAGGGGAGTACGGGTACGCTGCCCAGCGGCTATCCAGGGGCAAGTCGTCTAACGCCGGGTTGGCCCGCAAGACCCCAAGCTGACCTGGAGGAGGCGCTGTCGTTGCCGGTGCGAGCGGAGCGACAGGCGCGGCTGAAACCGTCCTGGCAAGTGCTGGTTGAGTAGAGGTCGAGGTTTTATGCAAGGTGCTCGCTTGCTGCGATGAGGCCGGAGCTGGGCCAAGCCGACCCGATGTTGCGGGCCACTCCTCTTCGGCTTCCTCCGCCAGGGCCAGTAAGAGGTCCATGTCCATGTCGCCATCATCCATTTTGCGTTAGACTGGTGGGTGCCAAGGGCAATCGGCGACGTGCCTGGTTAAGTTTGAGCGACAGGCCAAGACGGTAGTGAGCGCTCGATGGAGGGAAAATAACAAGCCAGAAATCTATCTTGTCGTTATGTCAGTACGTTAAGGAATTGCGGGCATTCTTGTGCACGGTGTATCCTACAGCTGCGCATTTGCGCGGGCGAAATGGCTGAATCGTGCTGCCGTGATGAATGTGCCGTCTGCACAAACCTAGAGGGATTGATGGTGCAGACATAGGCCGAAGGTAAATATACAAGTATACCGCGCATGGCGGTCTTCGCAGGGTGACATCCTTCTCGGTTAATGCAGGGGAGCCCCGTGGGGGAGCCCTCTCAAAACTCTGGGGGTACACCCAGTCTGTCATCTCCCCCGCTGCTGCCCCCAACAGCTACGTCGCGCACATGCCGTGACGCGCATTAGTGCAAGGAGCTGAAATCTGAGGACTATAGGACCAAGTCCTGAGGATTGGTACTGGGAACTCTGGGGAACTCGTGATGGGGTGCGGGTGGTGCATGTGCTGCAAGTGAACGCCGCTTACTGGTGGCTCCCCTACACGGCACGTGACAAAACAGCCCCTTGATGACGCAGAGTCCTGCATGCGAATTGTTACGGTGCATGGGAGACTTACAGCAGAAGAGCATCCGTCTGCGCACGCCTACACATACAACCGCTCGGAAGTAGGCGGGCTCGATTGCCCTTGCCTGCAGGCCCGCACGCCACTGGCTAAAGCAGCAACGCCAAACCTAAGCCGCACGCTAAGTTGCAAAGCACCTCATCAACCTTGACAAACACGTCGTCTGGCAAACAACACATTTTTGTTGCAAAGGATCAAATCTGCATCCCCCATTACGTCTTTCACTCTCAACCCTGCATATTTGAGGAGCTGGTACTGAATCGCAGCAGCAACGGGGCGGTTCGTCCTCCGCCAAAAGAACACAATTGAAAAACTCGTCCTCCGCAAAGTCAACAACCTAGGGCCTTCAGTCATGCCAGGCGCGAGTGCTGCGGGAGCTCAAGTGTACAGGCCTGGCCGAGCCCCGGCACATTCCGCCCGCGGCCACATGCCTACGCAGCGAAGGCCCGGTGCTGCAACTGCGTGGGTGCATAGCTTCCGCTGTGTATGCCGTAAAAGAATCGACGGCTGGACAAAACGTATGCGACCACATACCTACATTACGCGCAGCCTCTGTTGTAAGGCGCCGCCAAAACAAACTTTCTACGCATTTGGGGCGGAACACTCCACAACCCACTTCCGCACGACACGTTTGACACCGCCGGAGATAGATGCAGGAGCGTTCCTTACCCCACAGAACACACGCACGACTAAGCATCAAGACAACTGACAAAGCAAGCCGCGCAAGACACCGTGCCAGCATTGCCGCACCTCGTGGCAACCCCCAACCGCCAACTAAACTCGATCCGATGACGTTTGGTGCCGTAACCGCCCGACCTGGCATCTTGGCCTGCCGCCATGAGCGGCACTCGTCTCCGCCACGCAGCAGCCGCACCAAGAGCCGCAGATCTGCCCATCCTGCTACCAGAAAGATGACCGGCCGGCACATGTTGACAGCCAGGCCCCTGAACAAAAGTGTATGTATTCTCTTCTCTACCTCTCAGCTCACAGAGCGCCTTCTAAGCAAGCTGAAACTGCCTTCGCAGCGAGCACTGCTTCGGCGCCGGTGCACACCGCCGCTTCACCAGCCGCTCCAGTCAAAGATGGTAATGCGCCTACACTTGCGTATCGACAACATACTATGGGCAAACAAGCAACCTTTTCACCCCGCTCACAACCCGCTGCAAAGCCCCTGGAGCCCCGTCGAGGGCAGTTTTCAATCAACAACGGGCTCACCAACCTCCCTCACGCCAATGGGCAATGCCCCCTCCATGCAATGTCTCCAGTTCCAGCCAGCAAAAGATTATAACTGGCACGCGACTCAGGTTGGCCTGCGGATAACAAAATGCGGGCCGTGCATCTGGAGTACGGGCAGCAGGGCCACTTGGATGCGGCCCTGCATGCCCGGGCTGTTACCAATGCACCACCTCAAGACAGTTAAGCCACGAAAAACTTTTCCTGCACCCCTTGTGTGTACGTGCGCGCAAGCGCCGTGCTGCTCGCCCAGCGGCTTCCATGGTCATGGTGCCGTTGGGCCCCCACGTGGCAACCCCTCAAGCCCGCCAGCGCGGCATGTGTCAAAGTCGCAAAGCTCACAGCTCTCAGCACCCACGCCG
>VFQN01004875.1_pt1 | contig 17116 bp, 16 predicted proteins | sample 3512371 | NCBI WGS metagenome assembly VFQN01 (sample SAMN10412370, study PRJNA504923) | tailings metagenome | isolation source: Replicate 2 from Balatoc abandoned mine | place: Philippines: Itogon, Benguet | collected 2017-08-28 | reverse complement strand
GAAGAGCAGCGTGATCACCGCCGACTTCCTGCACGGCGCCGACTACGAGGCGCTGGCCACCGCCGGCAAGACCTTCAAGGGGCTGGTGAGCAGCGAAGCGACGGTCAGCCGCGGCGAGGGTGACAAGCTCAAGGAGGCCAAGGTCGGCGACTTCCGTCAGGCGATGGCCTGGCTGATCGGCCAGGCCGAGAACGCGGTGGGCCGCCAGCGCTACAAGGGCCTGGGCGAGATGAACCCCGAGCAGTTGTGGGAGACCACGATGGACCCCAATGTGCGCCGCCTGCTCAAGGTGCAGATCGACGATGCCATCGAGGCCGACCGCGTCTTCACCATGCTGATGGGCGACGAGGTGGAGCCGCGGCGTGACTTCATCGAGACCAATGCGCTGAGGGCGGCAAACATCGACGTGTGAAGATTGTTCGACTTCATCTCGGGCAACAACCGCAGCCAGCAGAAGATCGAGATGACGGTACCGGTGGTGATGGGCGCGGCCGGCGAGAAGATCGAGATGACCGTGCCCGTGCTCACGCTACCGGGCGCTGGCGCTTCGCCCACGATGCAGTTCGTGCTGCCGGCCCGCTGGACGCTCGAGAGCGCGCCCCAGCCTGTCGATCCGTCCGTGCGGCTGCGTCTGCTGCCGCAGCAATGGCTGGCAGTTCGCCGCTATTCGGGATTCACCAGCGAGAGCAACTTTCGAGCGGAGGCGGACGCGCTGTCGCAGGCGCTTGCCGCCTCGGGCCTGACGGCGACGGGGCCGGCGCAGATGGCGGTGTACGACGGCCCGTTCACGCTCTGGTTCCTGCGCCGCAACGAGGTGCTGGTGCCCGTGTCACCGCCGGGCGGCAGGTGACCTCGCTTCAGGGCAGCAACACCAGCCGGTCCCGGCCCTGCTCCTTGGCGCGGTACAGCGCCTGGTCCGCACGCGCCAGCACCGCGGCCGCATCCGCATCGCCGGCTTCGACCTGGCTGACGCCAATGCTCGCCGTGATCGGCAAGGGCGTGCCCGAGAACATCATGGGCTGCTCCCGCAGCTGCGCGAGCAGGCGTTCCGCCATCTTCCGTGCGCCGTCGCGCTGGGTGCCGGGCAGCAGCAGCAGGAACTCCTCGCCGCCGACGCGGGCCACCGTGTCGGTCTCGCGGGCCATCGCCGCCAGGCGGCGCGCGGTCTGCAGCAGCACCTCGTCGCCGGCGGCGTGGCCGTGCGTGTCGTTGATGCGCTTGAAGTGGTCGAGGTCGATCACCAGCACCGAGAACCGCTCGCGCTTGCGCATCCAGCGCTGCCACTCGCGCTGCAGTTCGCGCTCGATGGCGCGTCGGTTGTGCAGGTTGGTCAGCGCGTCGCGTTCGCTCAGGTCGCGCAGCCGGCCGAGCAGGCGGTGCGTGACCATGGCCATGAAGGCGAAGTTGAAGATCGCCGCGGTGACGAGGAACACGAACAGCGAACGCAGTGCGCTGCCGTCGAGCCGATGCAGTTCCTGCGGCTCGTCCATGTTCGCCAGCTGCCGGGCGATCGGCACGGCGAAGGCCGCGGCCGTGAGCACGCCCGGGCTGGCGACGATCCAGGCGACGCGCGGGCCGTACTCCTCGCGCACCGACGCATGCACCGAGGTGACGATGCGCACCGTCACCCACATGTTGCCGGCGTAGGCCAGCAGCACCCGCCATGACGAGAGCTCGCGCTCGGGGCCGAGCAGCGACTGCGCCGCCGCCAGCACGGCGAAGGTGATGAGCATTTCCCGGCGCAGCGAAGGGCGCCGGTAGAAGGCCACCAGCCCGGCCCACAGCAGCATCAGCCCGCCGAGAAAGGCGATGCCGCTGCCGTTGAAGGCCAGCCAGGTGCGCGGCTCGCCGCGCTGCGCGGTGAGCAGGAAGCCCGCGCCGATGCCGGCCATGAAGCCGCCCCAGCACAGCACGGCCACGCGTTCCTCGCGCAGCATGGCGCTGTTGAGCAGCCAGCCGGTGGCGTACAGCATGAACTGGACGGCCACCAGCCAGACGATGGCGGTGAGCAGGTTGATCGCGAACGGCATGGGACCAGTGGGCGCCCCCGGCGCCCCCCTTTCATCATCGGCCGCCGGCGGGTTCAGTCCATGTCGAAGTCTGCGAAATCCTGCGCACGCACCGCGCCGACGTAGTCCCGCGTGAAGCCGGGCCACAAGGCGAAGATGCGGCCGTCCGCGGTGCGGTACCAGCTGCGGCAGCCGGCCCAGACCGAGCTGCCGAGCCGCGCGCGCAGCGCGTCGTTGGACGCGGCCATCACCGCGGGCTTGACGCAGATCCAGCGTGCACCGCGCCGCTGCAGTTCGCGCATCGCCCTGAGCGCCCATTGCACGCCCGGCTCGATGAACAGCAGCGTGGAGGTGTGGCCGGTGGCGGTGTTCGGCCCGAGCATCAGCCACAGGTTGGGAAAGCCGGCCACGGTGAGGCCGAGGTGGGCCTGCGGGCCGTCGCGCCAGGCCTCGGCCAGCGGCTGGCCGTCCCGGCCGCGGATGTCGAGGTGGGCGAGCGAATGCTCGACGTCGAAGCCGGTGGCGCACACCAGCGCGTCGATCGCATGCTCTCGGCCGTCGGCCGTGACGATGCCGCCCGGCGTGATGCGCTCGATCGCCTCGGTGACCAGCGTGACGTTGCCGCGCGCCAGCGCGCGGTAGTAGTCGTTCGAGTAGATGATGCGCTTGCAGCCCAGCGGGTAGGGCGGGCGCAGCCGGGCGCGCAGCGCCTCGTCGGGGATCTGGCGCGTGAGCAGCAGCTCGGCGCTCCTGAGCATGCCGCGGCGCGCCAGCGAGCCGTCGTCGAAGCCGCGCCGGCCCCACTCGAGGGCGTGGTACCAGAAGGCGCGCACCGCCGTCGCGTACGGCGGCACCCGGGCGAGCCAGCGGTCGAGGGTGCGGTAGGGCCGGTCCAGCCGCGGCAGCACCCAGTTGGCGGTGCGCTGGAAGACCGTCAGGTGCGCGGCCCGCTCGGCCAGCGGAGGGATCAGCTGCGAGGCGGTGGAGCCGGTGCCGATCACGGCGATGCGCTGCCCCGCGGCGTCGAACGAGGCATCCCAGCGCGCCGAATGCAGGATGCGGCCGGCGAAGCCCTCGATGCCGGGGATGTCGGGCAGGCGCGGGCGCGACAGCGGCCCGGTGCTGCACACGAAGTGCCGCGCGCGCACCGTGCGACCACCGGCCAGGCGGATCGTCCAGCGGCCGTCGAGTTCGTCGAAGGTGGCGCTGGTGATGCGCTGGCCGAATCTCAGGTGCGGCCCGAGGCCGAAGCGCTGCGCCACGTCGCGCATGTAGGCCTGGATCTCCGGGGCGGCGGCGAAGCGGCGCGTCCAGCGCGGGTTGGGCGCGAAGGAGAACGAATACAGCGGCGCCGGCACGTCGACGTGCGCGCCCGGGTAGCGGTTGTCCCACCAGGTGCCGCCCAGGCCCTCGCTCTGTTCGATGACGACGAAGTCGTCGCGCCGTGCGCGGCGCAACGCCACCGCCATGCACAGGCCGGACATGCCGGCGCCGAGGATCACCACCTCGCGGGTCTCGACCTCCTCGGTGGTGTGCGCGCTGGTGGCGAACAGGGCCAGCCGGTCGATGGCATCGTCGGCGCTGGCCAGCGCCCCGCCGTGCAGCTGGAACACGTGCCAGCGCTGCGGCGTGATCTCGCAGCGCACGCTCACGCCGGCCGCCACCAGCGCACGCTCACGCCGGCCGCCACCAGCGCATCGTGCAGCAGCAGCGCCTGGTCGTGCAGCAGTTCGTCGGTGCCGGCCTGGATGAGCACCGGGGGCAGGCCGCGCAGGTTGGCGTTCAGCGGCGAGGCCCAGGGGTGCGAAGGCGGCGTGTCGCGCAGGCACAGCGCGGCGCAGGCCTGCGCCCAGGCCACGCTGAGCATGGCTTCGCCACGCGGTGGCGAGGCGGGCACGTGGTCCGCCGTCATCTCGGCCCAGGGCGAGAGCAGCAGCAGTGCGGCTGGCATCGCTTCGCCGGCATCGCGCAGGGCGATGGCCAGCGCGAGGGCCAGGCCGCCGCCGGCCGAGTCGCCCGCCACCACCACCAGGCCTTGCCGGCGCAGCGCGCGGTAGGCGGCCAGCGCATCCTCCACGGCGCAGGGAAACGGATGTTCCGGCGCGAGCCGGTAGTCGGCCGCGAACAGCGCCATGCCGGTGGCACGCGCCAGCCGCGCGGTCAGCGCGCGGTGGGTGGAAGGTGCGCCGACGCAGTAGGCGCCGCCGTGCAGGTAGAGCACGGTGCCGGCGCGTGTCGGCGCCTCCGCAGGGCGCACCCACTCGCCGGCCACGCCGCCCGGGCGATCCGGCTCGCAGCGCGTGCCGCGCAGCGGCAGCGTGGTGCGCGCCAGGGCCTTCAGCCACGAACGTTGCACGGGGATCGGCACCCGCGGCGAGAACACCGGCTTGAGCAGCAGCTGCAGCGAACCGCGCAGCAGCGCGGCCACGAAGCGTTCGCGCCAGCCGCCGCGCGGTGGAAAGTGTTCGATGCTCATCAGCCGCGTATCTTCTCAGGCAGCACGGCCCGGAACCTTTTGGGCTTTCCCGGCCTCCGAAGCGTTCCTCACTCATGGGTGGATGACGATGAAACTCGCGATCTGGATCGTCTGCGGCCTGTTCGCCGCGCTGTGGACCGGCGGCGCCTTCGCCGCCGCGGCGCTGACGGAATGGGCCGCAGGGCTCATCGCCTCGGGTGCCGCGGTCGACATGGGTCGTGCGGTGGCCGAGTGGCCGGTGCCGGCCTGGCTGGCGCCGTGGGTCGACGTGGCCGGCATCAGGGCGATGCAGGAATTCTTCGTCGCCGCGCTGACCTGGCTGCGCGACATGTGGCCGAGCATCGGCTCGATGGTCGGCTGGCTGGTGCCGGTGATCTGGGTGCTGTGGGCGCTGGGCCTGGGCCTGCTGCTGCTGCTGGCCGGCGTCGGCCACTGGCTGGTCGGGCGCATGAGCTCGCCGCAACCGCAGGCGGCCTGAAGGAGACCGAACGATGACCGAACAGGAAACCCGGGCGGTGCTCACCGTCAGCCTGCTCGCCGCCTTCGCCGACGGCGCCAAGCACGAGCGCGAGCGCGCCGAGATCAGGCGCATCGCCGACGGCCTGGCCCAGGACGAGGCGGTGCACCTGCCCACGCTCTACCAGGACGTGCTGATGAAGCGCGTCACCCTCGATGGTGTGCTGCCCGCGCTGGCGAGCGCGGAGTCGCGCCAGCTGGCCTACGAGATGGCGGTGTGCGTGTGCGACGCCGACGGGGCGCAGTCCGAGGCCGAACGGTCCTTCCTGGCGGATCTGGCGCGCGCGCTGCAGCTCGACGCGGCCACCGCCGAGCAGTTCCGCCGCGACGCCGAGACGGTGGCGGCCGCGCCGCTGGCCGACGAAGTGCTGCCGCCGGCATCGGCGTCTTCCGCGCCCGTGGCGGCCAAGCCGGCCGTCGACGAAGCCGCGCTGGACAAGACCATCCTCAACGCCGCGATCATGAACGGCGCGATCGAGCTGCTGCCCGAGACGCTGTCGACCATGGCCATCATCCCGCTGCAGATGCGGCTGGTCTATCGCATCGGCCAGGCCTACGGCTACCAGCTCGACAGCGGCCACGTGAAGGACTTCGTCGCCACCGTGGGCGTGGGCCTGACCTCGCAGTACCTCGAGCAGGCCGGGCGCAAGCTGATCGGCGGGCTGCTCGGCCGGGTCGGCGGCGGGCTGCTCGGCGGCCTCGGCAAGCAGGCGGTGAGCTCGGGCATGAGCTTCGCCACCACCTACGCCCTCGGCCACGTGGCCAAGCGCTACTACGCCGGCGGGCGCACCCTGTCGGCGCAGATGCTCAAGGAGGCCTTCGCCGGCATGACCAGCGAGGCGCAGGGGCTGCAGCAGCGCTACCTGCCGCAGATCCGCGAGCAGGCGCGCACGCTCGACGCCGGCAAGGTGATGGCGATGGTGCGCGGCCGCTGAGGCCGCGCGGCCTCACCAGCTGCCGGTGTTGGGCATCGAGGCCCAGGGCTCGGCCGGTGGCAGCGGCGTGCCGGCCTGCAGCAGCTCGATCGAGATGCCGTCGGGCGAGCGCACGAAGGCCATGCGGCCGTCGCGCGGCGGGCGGTTGATCGTGACACCGTGCTGCTGCAGCCGCGCGCAGGCGGCGTAGATGTTCTCCACCTCGTAGGCCAGGTGGCCGAAGTTGCGGCCGCCGGTGTAGACCTCCGGATCCCAGTTGTGCGTCAGCTCGACCTGGGCCTCGCTCTGGCCGGGCGCGGCGAGGAAGTACAGCGTGAAGCGGCCGGCCGGCACCTCGTGCGTGCGCAGCACCTCCAGGCCGAGGGCGTCTCGGTAGAAGCGCAGCGACGCCTCGGGGTCGGTCACGCGGACCATGGTGTGCAGGTATTTCATGGCGGCGATTGTCGCCAGCGCCGCGACCGGGCGCCTCAGTGAGGCTTTGCCTCGCCGGGGGCCGGATCGTCGATCTCGACCACCTGCACGCCGTCGAGCAGGTCCATCGACGAGGTCGTCCAGCTGCCCATCGGGATCGTGCTCGGTTCGGCAGCCGGCTCCGCCGGCGATGTATCGGGGTCGACCCAGGTGCCTCCGGGGTGGCTGTCGGTGATGCGCCAGACCCGCCGTGTGCCGGCCGGCCGGGCCGGATGGCGCGAACGCTCGGGATGCCACGCGCCCAGCGTGAGCAGTTTCAGGACGGTGTGCATGAGGCGGTTCACTCCTAGCCCTACGGTGGGAAGTCGACAGCGGATGCGGACCATAGGCAGCCTCGCTCCGGGCGTCATCTCCCGCATTGAGGATTCGCAGTCAGGTTGCACGTCGCCGCCGCGCGCAGTCGCCGGGCGGCGACGCGGGGGCGACGGATGTCACGCCGGCGCGAGTTCGCGCAGCACCAGGCCGCTGCCGGGCCGGATCTGGTCGAGCGCGGCGTTGAGCGCCTGCACGAAGCCCTGGCCGCGGCCGTTGACGTGCTCCGGCAGCATCGCGACCACGGCGTGCAGGCGCAGGTGCTCGGAGGCCGGCAGCTCGGGCGCCTGGCGCAGGCCCTGGTCGAGGATGCGCTGGGCCATGCCCAGCACCTGGTGGGCGCCCGCGGTGCGGGTGATCAGCAGGGCGAAGCGCGTGCGGCCCAGGCGAATGGCGACGTCGGACTCGCGCGCCTGCTCGCCGAGCAGGCGCCGGGTCACCTGCACCATCGCGTCGAAGGCCTCCTTGCCGTGGTGCAGCGCCAGGTCCTGGGCGTTGGCCACCTCGATGGCGATCACCGCCGCCTGGCCGCCGGCGCGGCGATGGCGTAGCAGCAGCGCGTGCACCAGGCGTGGCAGCAGCCCCGGCCCGTGCAGGCCGCTGGCCGCATCGCGCGGGGCGCGGTAGCGGCGTTCCAGCTCGACGGCGACGTCGTCGCTCAGGCCCATGCTCAGCGCCACGGCCAGGATCAGCGCCTCGACGATGCTGCCGATCAGCAGCGCGTGCGTGCTCCACACGCTGGGCGGCAGCAGCGACAGGTTGACCAGCATCGGCACCAGCGCCGCCAGCGCGATCACCGCGAAGCCGAGGGCGAAGCCCTGCAGCTGCCGCAGCCCGGGTTGCCAGGCGCGCACCAGCATCACCGCCAGCAGCAGCAGCGTGGCCAGGCCGTAGACGTTGTAGAGCTCCCAGGCCACGCCCGCCGGCATGGCCGGGTAGGCCAGCGCCAGGAGCAGCGCGACGACGATCGCCACGGTGCTGATGCGGTAGACACGCTGCCCCACCAGTTGCGGCGGCAGCAGGGCGCGCACCAGCAGCAGCCCGAGCAGGAAGGCGGCGAGCAGGCTCAGGTGGCGCAGCGCCATCCACCACTCCGGCGCATCGGGCAGCCACAGGCTGCGCGACAGGCCGCTGCGCAGGTCCTGGCGGATCGCCATCACGGCCAGGTAGGGGGCGTACAGGCCGTACAGCCGGTCGCGCGTGATGGTGTACTGAACCAGGCTGTACACCACCGCGAAGCCCATCACGCCGAAATAGACGGCCAGCACCAGCATCGCCTGCTGTTCGTCGTGCAGCAGCTGGGCGTCGTCGACGGCCGCGAGGTCCAGCCAGAAGTGTGTGCTGTGCGCCACGCGCAGCACCACCACCGCCGGTGCGGCCTCGGCCGTGCCGAGCCGGAAGCGCGGCATGCGCGAGCGTTCGGACCATTGCGAGGCGGGCACGGCCTCGCCGGCCTGCTCGACGACCAGCGAGCCACGCTCGTCCAGGCGGTACAGCGTGATCCGCTCCAGGCGCAGCTCGGGCAGGCGCAGATGCCAGACGCGCCCTCCGGCCAACGGCGGCAGTTCCGTGCGCACCCACAGCACGCGGTCGCCGCCGTCCTGGCGCTGGATTGGCGAGAGCGGTTCGCCGCGCTGCATCGGGGCGGCCAGCAAGGCGCGGGCGGTGGCGAGCGTGGCCGCCTCGTCCTGCTGGCCCTGCACCAGCACGCGCGACTGCGACGCCAGCTCGATCAGGCCCTCGGCGGCACGGGCCGGAGCGGCGAGCAACGCGGCGCCGATCAGCAGCGCGACGGCGACGAGCAGGCGCAGGCAGACGGGTGGAAGGAGGCGGGCCGGCATCCGCGCGATGCTGCGTCACTTTCTGACGCCAGGCTTGCCCGCGCAGACGTCTCGGTGTGAACCCCGACACGGTTGTGGTGCCGCGGCCTCACCGCGGCGGCGCTCACACCTGCCGCGGCTTGACGCGCAGCCCGTCGCGGGTGGCGGCCGGCGGGTAGACGATCACCTGCGCGCCGGGTGCCACACCCGACTCGATCCAGGCCTCCTGGCCATTGCGGGCGCCGAGGGTGACGGGCACCAGCCGCGCCCGGCCGCCTTCGACCACGAAGACCGCGCTGCCGCCCTCGGGGCGCGGGAAGACCGCGCTGACCGGCGCCTTCACGACCTTGGGCAGCGAGCGGGTGACGATGCGCACGCCGACGCGGAAGCCGTCGCCGAGCGCGCGCCATTGTTCGGCGGGGCTGGTCAGGTCGATCAGCACGCGCACGCGCTGCTCCTCCACGCCCAGCGCGGAGATCTTGGTGAACGCGGCCGGCTCGATGGCGCGCACGCGGCCCTCCAGCGTGCCGTCGCCGCCCCAGCGCTCGATGCGCACCGGGCTGCCCGGCAGCGCGCGCAGCGCATCGGCGGTGAGCAGCTCGGCCACCACCTCCAGCCGCGCGGTATCGCCGAGTTCGAGCAACGGTGAGCCCAGCGCCACCGGGCCCTCGCTGGCCTGCACCACCTTCAGCACGCGTCCGGCCACCGGCGCACGCACCGTGAAGCCGCGGCCGCCCGGGCGGGTCAACGCCAGCAGCGCTGCGCGCGCCTGCTCGACCTCGTGGGCGGCGATGTGGCCCTCCTCGGTGGCGGCTTCCAGTCCCTGCTGCGCCGCCTGCACGGCCAGGCGCTCGGTCTCCAGCCGGGTCGGTGCGACGAAGCCCTGCCTGGCCAGCTGTTCGCTGCGCTGCTGCTCGTTGCGCGCCTGGGCGAGCGCCACCTTGGCGCCCTCGATGCGCGCGGCCACGCGCTGCACCTGAGCCTGGGCGATCTCCACGCGCAGCTGCTGCTCGCGCCGCGTGCGCTCGTCGAGCATGGCCGGCAGCACCGGCGTGATGCTGGCCAGCGCCGCGCCGGCCTCCACCGCGTCGCCCTCGCGCAGCGTGATGCGCGAGAGCGTGCCGGCCAGCGGCGCGGCGACGACGTAGCGGTCGCGCAGGCGCGTCTTGCCGTCTTCCTCGATCGAGGTCTCGAACGGGCCCTCGGTGACGGCGGCCACCTCCACGCCCAGCGGCCGCGGCGCGAACGCCCAGGCCAGCAGCGCGACGGTCGCCGCGCCGGCGGCGATGGCGATGATCCAGGTCTTCTTCTTCATCTCATTCCCTTGTCATTCCCGTGTCTTCAACACCGCCACCATGTCGAGCTGGTCGATGCGCCGGCGCACCACCAGCGCGCTGACCACCCCGGCCGCGAGCACGCACAGCGCGGCCCAGGCATAGGTGCGCGGCAGGATCACCACCGGAAAGTAGAACTGGTCGGAAGCCAGCAGTGTCGAGATCAGGTGCACCAGCGCATAGCCGAGCACCATGCCCAGCGGCAGCGCGATGCCGATCACGATGGCCAGCTCGCCCAGGAGCAGCGCCGACACCTCGGCCCGCGTGAAGCCGAGCACGCGCAGCGAGGCCAGCTCCCAGCCACGCTCGGCCAGCGCGATGCGCGCGTTGTTGTAGACCACGCCGACGGCGATCACCGCGGCGAAGGCGGTCAGGATGGTGCTCATGATGCGCACGTTGCGCGCGCTGATCTCTTCCATGTTGCGCAGCATGGTGGCCTTGCTGAAGGCGCCGGCCACGCGCGGCACGGCCTTGATGGCCTCGAGCAGCCGTTCCTCGCGGCCGCGCTCGGTGGCCAGCACGAAGCCGCTGGAGAGGTCGCCGTCGCCGAGCGCCCGGTTCAGCGCGCTGCGGTCGATGTAGGCGTTCAGGCCCATCATCTCGCGCACCGTGGCGCCCACCGTCAGCGTGATGCGCCGCGGCCGGCCTTCGAGCACCTCCACCTCCAGCGTCTCGCCGACCTTCACGCCGAGCTTGTCGGCCAGGCGGTCGGTGATCACCAGGCCGCGGCCTTCCAGCACCGTGGCGCGGTTGTCGGCGTCGACCACGCGGTACAGCACCGCGCGGCCGTCGTAGCCGCGGATCAGGTTGCGCTCGCTGCGGTGGCCGTGGTGCAGGATCACCGGCACGAAGCGCGTCGATTCCACCTGCGTCACCGCGGGCAGGCGTGCCAGGTCGAGGCGCATCGCGTCGTCGCCGGGCTCGGCCAGCCACACCGCCACGTCGCTGCGCATCGCCACGTTGAACTGCGCATCGACGATGGTCTCGATGGCGTCGCGGAAGAAGTTGCCGAGCACGACGATGGCCACCGAGGCCGCCACGCCGGCGATCGACAGCCCGGTGCGCAGCGGCCGGCGCTCCATGTTGCGCACGATCATGCGCAGCGCCGGGCCGATGGCCTGGATGCCCAGCCGCTCGAGCAGCGTGCGGCGGTAGTGGCCGGGCGCCGGCGGCCGCATCGCCTGCGCCGGCGCCAGGCGCACGGTGGCGAGGATGGCGTTGAGCGTGCCGGCTACCGCGGTGGCCACGGTGATGCCGATGCTGACCAGCAGCAGCCACGGCGCGATGCGGTGGTCGAAGCGCGGGAAGTAGAAGAACTCGGCGTACAGCCCGGTGAACATCGTGCCGAGCCGGTCGCCCACCAGCACGCCCAGCGCCAGGCCGGCCAGCACGATCAGCAGGACCAGCTTCAGGTAATGCGCGGCGATGTCGCGGTTGGCGTAGCCCAGCGCCTTCAGCGCGGCGATCTGCTCGCGCTGCGTGGCCACCAGGCGCGACACCACCACGTTGAGCAGGAAGGCGGCCACGCCGAGGAAGATCGCCGGCAGCACGGTGCCGAGCACGCGCTGCTCCTTGATCTCGTTGTCGAGCATGGCGTGCGAGGTCTGGTCGGCGCGGCCGACGACCTCGCGCCCGCCCCAGGGCTCCAGCGTGCGCGACAGCGCATCGATCGCCGCCTCCTCCGACGCGCCCGGCGCGAGGCGGATGGCAATGCGATTGAAGGCGCCGTTCATGTCGTAGGCCGAGGCCAGCGCCTCGCGGTCCATCCAGAAGATGCCGAAGCCGCGCAGGTCGGGCATGCCCCACAGGCCGGCGAAGACGAACTCCGGCGACAGCGCCGTGCCCACGATCACCAGCGTGCGCTGCCGGCCGTTGACCAGCGCCTTCAGCGTGGCGCCGGGCTTCAGGCCGCGGGCCTGCGCGAAGCCCTCGGAGACCAGCACCTCCAGGGCGCCGTCGCCGCGGCGCAGCCCGCCGCCGTCGAGCGCGCGGCCGCTGGCCAGCGTCACGCGGTTCAGCGAATGCGGGCGGCGCGGATCGAGTCCGATCAGCTGGCCGATGATCGGGTCGGCCGTGCCGGGCAGCTCGATGCGCACCATCTGCTCCACCGTGGTCTGCACTTCGGCCACGCCGGGCTGCGCGGCCAGCTGCGCGGCCAGCGCCAGCGGTGCGCGCTTGACGCCGGCGAACAGGTCGGCGAAGCGTGCGTCGGCATAGAAGCCGTCGCGCGCGAGGGCCAGCGATTCCACCGCCGACAGGCTGGTGATGAAGCCGCCGATGCCGCTGGCCACCACCAGCGCGATGGTCAGCGCCTGGCTCCACATCAGGCGCAGGTCGCGCAGCAGCTTGCGGTCGAGCGCCTTCATCGTGCGTTCACCAGGAGAGCTCGGACGGCGAGATCTTGTGCGTGTTGCGCTCGATGCGCTGCACCGTGCCGTCGCCGAGGTGGATCACAGTGTCTGCCATGCCGGCGATGGCCGCGTTGTGCGTGATCACCACCGCCGTGGTGCCGAGCTCGCGGTTGATGCGCGCGATCACCTCCAGCACCAGCTTGCCGGTCTGGTAGTCGAGCGCGCCGGTCGGCTCGTCGCACAGCAGCACCTGCGGCCGCTTGGCGATGGCGCGCGCGATCGCCACGCGCTGCTGCTCGCCACCGGAGAGCTGGGCGGGGAAGTGGTCGCGCCGCGGCGTCAGGCCGACGAGGTCGATCGCCTCGTCCACCGGCATCGGGTCCTCGGCGATATCGGTCACCAGCGCGACGTTCTCGCGCACCGTCAGGCTGGGGATCAGGTTGTAGAACTGGAACACGAAGCCGACGTGCTCGCGCCGGTAGGTGGTGAGCTCGGCCTCGCTGGCGCCGGTCAGGCGGTGGTCGGCGAACCAGACTTCGCCGTCGCTGGGCACGTCGAGCCCGCCGAGGATGTTCAGCAGCGTCGACTTGCCGCTGCCCGAGGGCCCGAGCAGCACGACGAACTCGCCGGCGGCAATCTGCAGGTCGACGCCGTGCAGCGCCCGCACCTCGACCTCGCCGGTGCGGTAGGTCTTGGCCAGGCCGCGGGCGCGGAAGAGGGCGGCGGCGATATCCATGGTCAGCCGGCCGATTCTGCGGCCCGCCCGCTGCGGGCGGCTGAGCGACATCAAGCGAGATTTCGCACGGTGGCGGGCGCTCGCTTCGTGCGCAAAGGGTCGAACTGCGACAATCATCCGGCTTCACACCAACCCGACCGCTGGCCGCCGATGTCCGCCCCTGCCATCCCCACCAAGACCGTCCTCGGTCAGGAGGCGTTGCGCAAGCGCACCGGCGAGATCACCCAGCGCCACCGTACGGTGCTGTTCCTCGTCGACGGCCGCCGGCCGCTGTCGGAGGTGCTCAGCCTGGCCCACCAGGCCGGCGCCGCGACCAGCCACTTCGAGGACCTGGTGCGCATGGGCTACGTGGAGCTGCCGCCCGAGGAACCGCCCGCGCCGCCCCCGGTCGAGGTGCCGCTGGAAACCCCGCCGCCGGCCGAGATCACCGAGCTGGCGGTGGAGGTCGAAGCCGCCCCGGAGCCCGTGGCCGAGACGCCCGGGCCGGCAGCGGCGGAAGTCCCGTCGCCACCGCCGCCGCCGCTGCCCCTCCCGCCCCCTCCGCCCGCGCCTCGCGTGCTGGCCACGGCCCCGGCCGGCGACGATTTGCCGCGCCGTCCCTTCCTGCCACCCGGGCGCGTCGTGCCGCCGCCGCAGCCGCCCGCGCCGCCGGTGGTGGTGCTCGCCGAAGACCTGCCGGTGCTCGACCAGGCACGAGCCCAGCTGCTCGAGTGCCTGCGCTGCGACCCGCAGCCCAACGGCGGCCGGCTGGTCGAGCGCGTGCGCGCCGCCAAGGGCAGCTCGGAGCTGATCGAGGTGGTGTGGACCATGGAGCGCGGCCTGCACCACCACCAGCGCACCCACCGCGGCCTGATCGCCCTGCAGCGCGCGCGCGAGCTGCTCGGGCTGGGCAACACCCTGGTCGACGAAGACAGCACGCCGGGGCGGCTGGACGACGACGACTGGTGATCATCGCGGCGCCGACTGCGCCTCGCGCAGCCGGCGCGCCAGCGGCTGGAAGCGGCGCCGGTACTGTGCCGGCGTGATCGCCACCTTGCGGCGGAACAGGCGGCCGAAGAAGCTGGCGTCCTGGTAGCCGACCTCCAGCGCGATCGCCTCCACCGGCAGGTCTCCGGCCTCGAGCATCTGCTTGGCTTCCTCCAGGCGCAGCGTGTGCACGTAGTCCAGCGGGCTCATGCCGGTGACTTGCGTGAAACGCCGCTTGAAGGTGCGCTCGGGCAGGCCCGACAGCGCCACCATCTGCGCCACCGGCGACTCGACCTGGTAGTTCTGCGCCGCCCACTGCTGGCAGCGGGCGATCAGCGGGTCGGCCGCCTGCGCCCCGTGGGTGAGCGACGCGTAGGCGCTCGGCGAGGTCGGGTTGAGGTCGAGCAGGTTGATGCGCGCCACCTGCATGGCCGCCTGCGCACCGGCGAAGCGCGCGATCAGGAACAGCACCAGCTGGTGCCAGACCACGCCGCTGCCGGCCATCACGATGCGCCGGTCGCCGCCGGCCACGACCAGGCCGCGTTCGGGGTGCCAGCGCGTGGCGGGGTGATCGCGGCGCAGCGCATCGCAGTAGGCCCAGTGCGTGGTCGCGTCCAGCCCGTCGAGCAGCCCGGTGCGCGCCAGCAGCAGCGCGCCCGAGCAGGCCGAGGCGATCAGCGTGCCCGCGTCGTGGCGCTCGCGCAGCCAGGCGATCTCGGCGTCGTAGCGATCGCCCAGCGGCTCGCCCGGCGGCAGCGCGAGGTCGGTGATGCAGGCGGCCTGCACCGGCGGGCAATCCGCGAGGCTGCACTCGGCGCGGATCGGCACCTCATTGGCGCCGATCACCGTGCCGCCGTCGCGGCTGACCACGATCGGCCGGAACAGCGATTGCGGCGCCGGGTCGCCATGCAGCATCTGCCAGTCGCGCCCGGCGCTGCACAGCGCATCATAAAAGCCGTACAGGGTGGCGGCGCTGACGGCCGGTGCGGCGATCAGCGCAACGGTGATGGGCGATGAGGGGGTGGGCATGGCAGGCCGTGGCACGAACGGACGGTTTGTGGCGCGGATGACTTTAGTGCCCGAGCGCTCCTCAATCCACAGTGGCGGCCTTCATTCACGGAGGCCTTCATGCCCACACCCCTGGACCTTCTGCTCGATCCGCTGTCGTGGATCGTCTTCGCCATCTTCGGCGCGCTCGCGCTGTGGGAGGCGCTCGCGCCCGGCCGCGCCCTGCCGCGCGTGCGCCACTGGCGGCTGCGCGCGTTCGGCGCGTTCGTCGTGTACTTCCTGCTCTCGTCCTACCTGCCGCTGCTGTGGGCGGAGCCGCTGGCGTCGCTGCAGCTGGCCGACCTGTCCGCCTGGCCGACCGCGGCGGCCGTCGTGGCAGGCCTGCTCGCCTACGAACTCGGCGCGTACACCTGGCACCGCTCGATGCATCGCTTCACGCCGCTGTGGCGCGGCTTCCACCAGATGCACCACAGTGCCGAGCGGCTCGACGTGCTGGGCGCGTTCTGGTTCAGCCCGGCCGACATGGTCGCCTGGACGCTGCTGCCCAGCCTGGTGCTGACGCTGCTGGGCGTGCCGGCGCAGGCGGCGACGATCGTGCTGCTGACCATCACCTTCCTGGCCATCTTCCAGCACGCCAACGTGCGCACGCCGCGCTGGCTGGGCTACCTGGTGCAGCGCCCGGAGATGCACACCGTTCACCACGCGCGCGGCATCCACCACTTCAACTATGCCGACCTGCCGGTGTTCGACCTGCTGTTCGGCACCTTCCGCAACCCGGCCGGGCACGAGCACGACACCGGCTTCTGGCACGGCGCCTCGGCGCGCGTGCTGGATATGCTGCGCCTGCGCGACGTGTCGCGTCCGGCCACTCAGGAGAACTGACATGACGACGGCCACCCTGCCCCAGCTGGACGGCGGCTGGTTCCTCACCGACGGCGGCATCGAGACCACGCTGATCTACCACGAGGGCATCGCGCTGCCCGAGTTCGCCGCCTTCGTGCTGCTCGAGAGCGAGGCCGGCCGCGAGACGCTGGCGAAGTACTACGGCCGCTACCTGGAGATCGCCGCGGCCTCGCCCGGCGCCGGCTTCGTGCTCGAGAGCCCGACCTGGCGTGCCGGCCGCGACTGGTGCGCCCGGCTGGGCCTGGACGACGCGGCGATGCGCCGGCTCAACGCGGCGGCGGTCGCGCTGATGCACCGGCTGCGCGATGCGCATGCCGGTTCGCTCGACGGCCCCATCGTCGTCAGCGGCTGCATCGGCCCGCGCGGCGACGGCTACCAGCCGGGCCAGCCGATGAGCGGCGACGACGCGATGCGCGCCCACCTGCCGCAGGCGCGTGCGCTGGCCGAAGCCGGCGTGGACATGCTGGGCGCCATCACCATGACCACCTCGGGCGAGGCCCTCGGCGTGGCCCGCGCCGCGGCCGAGCTCGGCCTGCCCTGCGCGATCTCGTTCACCGTCGAGACCGACGGCCGGCTGCCCAGCGGCGAATCGCTGGCCGAGGCGATCGCCGCCACCGACGAGGGCAGCGCCGCGGCGCCGGCCTACTACATGCTCAACTGCGCTCACCCGACGCACTTCGAGTCGGTGCTGGCCGAGGGCGGCGCATGGCGGCAGCGCATCCGCGGCCTGCGCGCCAATGCCTCGCGCTGCAGCCACGCCGAGCTCGACGCGATGACCACGCTCGACGACGGCGACCCGCAGGAGCTGGCTGGCCGCTACCGGCGGCTGCGCGAGCCGCTGCCGGCGCTGAACGTGCTGGGCGGCTGCTGCGGCACCGACCACCGCCACGTGGCGGCGATCGCCGCCGCCTGGCAGGGCGTCACTGCCCCAGCGTGACGCGGTTGCGGCCTTCGCGCTTGGAGCGGTACAGGGCCTGGTCGGCGCGGTCGATCAGCGCCTCGAGCGGCTCGCCCGGCGTCCAGGCCGCCACGCCGAGCGAGACGGTGATGGTGCCGACGCTTTCCTGGCTCTTGCCGCGGCGCACCCGCGCGGCGGCGATGGTGGTGCGGATCTGCTCGGCCAGCGCCGCCGCACCGGCCAGCGCCGTGCCCGGCAGCAGCACGACGAACTCCTCGCCGCCGTAGCGCGCGACCAGGTCGCGGCCCTTCACGCAGGAGCGGATGGCCAGCGCCACGCTCTTGAGCACGGTGTCGCCGAAGACGTGGCCGTACTGGTCGT
>VFQN01004874.1_pt1 | contig 17128 bp, 21 predicted proteins | sample 3512371 | NCBI WGS metagenome assembly VFQN01 (sample SAMN10412370, study PRJNA504923) | tailings metagenome | isolation source: Replicate 2 from Balatoc abandoned mine | place: Philippines: Itogon, Benguet | collected 2017-08-28 | reverse complement strand
TGTACACTACCTAGAGCTGTAAACGAAACGGCTACCTGTATTCAGTACAGTATTAAGCAGTTGAACATAAATGATGCCGGCACAAACGACGTATCCCAGTATGTGACCATCGGCTCCACCACTGGCACTATTACTTTAGCGTCTGGATTAACTGCCGGTACTTTTGATTTTATCGTTGTAGCTGAAACCCCAAATGGCATTTGGGGCTCTTGGGAGTTTCGCATTAAAGCTTCTTAATCGCTTCTTTACCCTTCTTTCTTTTTCACAAAGCCCCTCCCGAAAACGGGCAGGGGCTTTTTAATAATTTACAACAATGCTTACTTATCAAAAAATAGCCCCATACCTGACAACTGGAAAGCCAGAGTCAAAGCATATTCATCAGTATTACCAAGAGTCAATCGACCTTAAAGAGCTTTTAAAGGAAGTGTTCGGAGATAAGTACCCTTCATATATGGACATAAACCGTCCGGGAGAAAAGAAAGCACACAAAATTCATAGAAAAAAAATATACACAAACCCTTTTCGCTCAATGCCTCGTCGCATAAGCGAGGTTCTTGACTACATCAGGCAGGCGGATGATTATAGTATAACATTTCCAACAGAAATCCCTAAAGGTATAAAGCCAGAGGAGTCGCTAAAGTCCTATACGGAAGATAAAGCACTAACGCCAGAGGGAGATTTTGAGACATTTTTTTTTAAAAAGGTGGTTCCCCGGTACGTAAAAGACCCTAATGCTGTACTTGTGTGCATCCCTAAAAAGCAACCAACAAGCAAATACGAGTTTGTCAAACCCGTACCCGTGCTTTTTCCGTGTGAAAATGTGTTGATGCACAGAAAAGGAGAGTTTGCAGCTCTTGTAGCGCCCTATAAAAACAAATATATAGACCAATACGGCAAGGAACAAGAGGGCGTTGTAATGGTTTTTCTTGATCATGAAAGCTACTGCGTGGCTCGCCAAACAGCCAAAACAAATACCTCGACAGGTCAAACTCAAATAGAATGGGAGATTGATGGGATGTATACACAAGAATTAGAGAATGGTGAAACTGTAAATATCTTCCAACCTCCTTATCATTATTGCAAAAAAATGCCGGCACAAAAAATCGGCAAAATTGTTGCAAAGGAAAACGATTATGGCGAAACGTATTGTGAATCAATCTTATCCGACTCCATACCGTTTATTAAAGGCGGACAGCAAACTTGGAACGATAAGGAGATAGAGAAAAATCAACACCTTTCCTCGCAGGAATACAGATACGTAAACAAGAAGTGCAACCAAGAAGGGTGTCACAATGGAACAATAATCGAAAGAAACAAGGCAGGAAAAATAGTTGGCGAAAAAGAGTGCCCAAAATGCAAAGGCAGTGGCCTTATGCCTTCTGGCTCTGGTTTGGATATATGGCTAATCGACTCTTCGGTAGAGGCTGGAGATGGCAAAAGTCCAGCATCTGGAGTCCCGGGCGGGTTTATTCCGCGTAGTATTGAGCCTTATATACAGCTCTCAAAAGACTACGACAACTTAAAGAAAGAAGTGTTGACTACACTGAACATGCAATACGTAATTAACACAAACACTGAGGCTTCTGGAACCTCGAAACGATACGACAGAGAAGAGGGGTATAGGGAGGTAAATACACAGGGGGCCCACTTACTCGACATAATGAGTCAACAATATGAGACGATTGAAAATATGCGCTATGGGGTAATCAAAAAATCAAACGAAAGTCAAACTCCAAGCGTGATTGCCCCAATACGTTTGAACTTGGAAAACGCAGAACTTACCAGAGAAGAACTTAAGGACGCTAAAAACAACAACTTTGACCCTGCCATCGTAGAAGCCCTAGAGCGAAAACTTATTCAATACAATGTAGGTGAAAACTCAGACATTTTTAAGCGATACGAAACCAAGGTGATGTTAGACCCATTTAGGTCGCTATCGCTCGACCAAAAAAATATGGCAATTGGTTTAACATATTCAGTAATGAAGGATAGTCCGCAGCGAACCAGTGCCATTAAAGAGTTGCTTTTTAGTGTATTTTTCGATTCATTGATAGTAATATGTACGAGCAAAAATGATGAATTTTATAAATTGGATGTAAAGGAGCGCAATGAAATTATTAGAAAAGAGTTTGATTTTATGTTCTCCGAGCTTCAAGCCGGTAACGTATTAAATGTCAACTCTGTAAACATCAAACCAGCCGCAAATCTTCAAGACGAAAATCAAACCGTCTGAAATTAGGAAATTTGTTTGCAAGTCAATATGTTTGTATTGATAGTTTCAGATATTATATTTTTGTACAAAATCTTTTCAAGATGGCATCGAAAAACAAAAACGAAAAACAGCTTGAGGCACCGGAGCCCCCAAAGACCTATGAAGAGCTGTTTGACTACGACCAGATCGTAGTGCAGGTAGGACCTCGCTATGAGCTCAAAAACAACAAACCGGTTGTGGTGGAAGAGGCTAGACTAACCACCATGACCAAGGGTAGTTACGAGTTAATGGAACGGGATTCTGACGGGGACACGAAGGTGATTCCAGTAAAAGCTTTAGGTCATCCTGATATAAAAATCGAAGATGACCCACGCTCGCCGGGGGGCAAAAAGAAAACCCTCGGCTATATTCCTTTTGCGGTGATTGTAGACGAAATTCCCAATCCCAATGATACAGGGGAGTTGGGCCAAAATCCGCTTCAATAATTTTTTACTGATAGTATCTTAACTTATTTTTTCTAATGAAACGGAGAGATTTTCTCAAAAAACTGGGTCTTAAAAGCGGTCTTGACCAAACCGAACTTGATGATATTCTTAACAATCTTGATGGCGACGAAATAGACGATACCAAGGCTGACGCCGCCATAAAAGCAGTGTACACCTCAGACGAAGCCCTAGGAAACGACGACCTTTTTAAAAAGGTAACAAGCAAAGCAAAGGCTGAAGCCTTAAACCCTATCGACACAATGCTTAAAGCTTTCGAGTCCAAATTGAAGGCTGAGGAAAAGACAGAGTACGGCAAACTTGACACCTCTCACAAAAAATACAATTACATGTTAAAGGTATTTGCTGAGCGGGAAACACCTACCGGAGACGCCAATTACGATTCACTAAAAAGTGAGTACGAAACCCTTAAAAATGATGTGGATACCAAATATGTCAAAAAAGAAGATTACGAAAGTGTTAGCCAAAAAGCGACAAAGGCAATGCAGGGGGCATTTAAAACCAAGCTCTCAATCGCAGCCGCAAAAAAAATCGGAGACGCCGCTAACGTCAGACACTTTGAAGAAAACTTCTTTAACGACGCCAGTGAGCTAGTTGCTACTACTGGAATTGGTAAATCAAAGGTAAAGGGAATCATCGACTATGAGACAGGTAAAATCATGCGTGCAGACTCTCCGGACCAACCTATAATGTTAGATGGAAAGGTAGTTACCATTGCAGATTTAGCCGACTTAACCATCGAGCATTTTGAATACAAGGCCCCAGTCTCTAACCCAGCCCCTTCCGGCAGGATAGTAACAACAGGACAGGGGGGTGATGCAAGTAAGGACTCAAACGCATCCGCACGTGCAAAGAATCTCGACATGGATTCTGAATAAAAAAGCTATTCAATTTTAATCTTTTATAACAGCCATGAAAGTTCAAATGACCAACGCCCTAATTGCGAAAGTGGCAATAATGCTACTTCAAGATTGCGGGCGTCGGTTCCCTTCTTTGGGAGCCATGCAATCGCAGAGAGCACCACAAAAACAGGCTCTTATCAATGCAACATCGCCAGTGGTGGCAGAGTCAGAGAAGCGCATGTCCATTCGTCAAGATGGAAGTGGGAACCCCGAGGCTGCCATAACACTAGACTATAATCCCAAGCGTCAGGTTGCTGGCGGCGCTATTCGAACAGCGCGAGGTGTCGTAAACGGGGAGGCTACTACCGATAAAGTTTCCGTAACAACTGGGTTTGGTATTCATAGGGAGTATACAAAGAATTTTACAACCTATGATATGATCAAGCTTACAGCAGAAACAGAGGCTTACTTAAAGTCTGCTAATGCAGGAAATGTAAATTTTGATTTGGCCAATTTTCCAGCCCTTGCTATTATTGGAGACGAAATATTGACAACTATTGAGAGTATCCTAACTCCAATAAACCAGCAGATTGTCGCCTCTTTGACCGCACATGTGGGCTATAATTTTGTTACTGGGGATGCTCTATCTCCAGATATTTCACTGTACAACGCAGAGGGAATGATGCGTACTGACTTCTGGGACTTCATAAACGCAATCAAGCGTCGTCATAACTACAGTGGACGTCTTATTATTGTTGGAGGCGATACTATGGCCGGCTACCTCGACAAGAGAAACATTGTGGCGGTCAATAATCTAGGACTAAATCAGCAGGCGATGCTTAACACGATCGCGGCTGACTTTTTTTACGATCCAGAGATAGAAGCACAGTTGGGTACTGGCGAGGTGATTATTCAGGAGGCAAACGCGTCATGTTTCCAGACGATTTTGGAACACGCCTATATGATTAAGCAAAAGCGAATGGCTAATACAAGTTATGGGAAAATGGCCATAAACTTGGGTCAGTATAGCGCTCCAACCTTCAATCTCGACATGGACTTGCGTGCGCGCGAAAACGACACAGCATGGCCTACATTAGATGTAACTCCATCTGTACACGCAGGTATGTTCTTGCGGCCAGCGGGATACTTCGCCAACTACGGCGGCTGGCAAAATGTGACCGGCACTTGGAGAGCCAAGCTTATCGCCTAAAATTTCAAAACATCCCGACAATGCAACACTAGTTGCATTGTCTTCTTTCTACCTTATTTAATAGCCATGAAAAAGATAGTTTTTTTATTGTGCAGCCTATTACTCCGCTCCTTTGTTTTCGCTCAGGTGACTATTGAGGGAAACGGAAAGAAAATTACCTTGCCGAATGGAAAGTATACAATTATTGTAGGGGAAGAGACAGACGTGCCACCGACAAAAATTGAGATTCCTGTTCTTGAAAATTTGCCCGATTGTGGATGCGGCCAAGCGGATTTTTCCGCTTCTGTTCGTCATAAGCAAGGGAGTGTATACGAAGTGTCTTTTGACGCTTGCAATGTAAATCCTTTGCGGTGGTCGGTAAGTAAAGTCGGGGCAATTTTTTCTTTACGACGCGAATTCGTCCCCAAGACTGGCGCTTTTGAACTCGACCTAGCCAATCACGAAGCAGGTGAGTATGAGCTAGAAATTACCTCGCCTAAATGCAAAGGCAGGGCGTTGGCAACGTTTCGCATTGGTTCAGACCCTCCACAAACTAAGACAACACAAATACCTACAGAGCTAATCAAATGGAGCGCAGACCCAAAAATCGTCTACTTCAACTATGATGATACAGGCGAAAAGCTCGACGCAATCAAATTAGTTGCAACACGCGATTCTGAAGGGCAGTTGTATATTTCAGATGAAGGCAAAGCGCATCATAGAGCTTATTACAGCATCAATGGTTCAGTGAACCGCCTAAACGCTTCTGAGTTAAGGAGCTACCCTATTGTGTCCAATACATGGATTCACTTAGTGAAGTTCGTAACAGAAGTAGACAATGTTAATACAGATGCGTGGCGAACTAGCACTCAGTACAATGGGCAGCGCAACTTGAAATACGCGGCGTCCTACGAATGTACTTTCTATGTAGAGGGGTTAGGTGTACCACAAATGCCTTACAGTTTGCCACGTTGGAGTGCTGACGCCTTGAAAAATGGACTGAATTTGTCCACAGGTGGAACCTTCAAGCTCAACTCAAAGCAGTATGGAAGTGAGTCAATCCCTTCCGAAAGTGCGGATAGGTTAAGGCAAATCTCCTGGGCGCAAGGTGCGGATAAATATCAGCTTCTCTACGCTAACGAAGTACAAAACCTGACAAGTGCGCTCGGTAAAGGAATTACTGACCTAAGCGATACGGAGCTTGACAGAGCAGCGGATATGCTTGCGTCAATGTCTCATGGTAAATATTTCGCAGTAGATTTCGAACCTCACAACCCTGCGGCGGATGAATGGCGTTGGAATTTCAACGCGCCAAACTTTCGCGAGACAATGAAAAAGCTTTCGCAGAAGGTCTATGACCGAAGCGGAAAGTATTTCTATAGCTGGATTGGAAAGGGGAACAAATTTCAGTTTCGAGGGAAAAGTTTTGAGTTGGACGGGGTTGCAAATGACTCATGGGGCAACGAGCTTGACACTTACATTGCGCTACACGAGAATCCTAGCGAAATAGCAAATATTGACATTGCTACACCTGTGTTGACGCAGGTTGGATTTGGTTACAGCTCCACGGTAATCGGCGGAGATGCAATTAAAGGTAGTCAATGGATTGCGCCGCAATTGTGGTACCTACGCGCCTTGGATGTTTTGAATGTACAAACGCTTATCACACCAAAAGACGAAAAGCTACTGCTCTTTATTTGGCCCTTCGAGGACAAGCCAAGCGACGCCAAACGCACGCCAATGACGCGCATCAAACTAGGGCAGGGGTACATCAAACAGGTTGATAATAGAGTGCAATACCCTCACAACCTTGTCAGGGATGCGATTGTCACCTATCTGTGCAACCCCAAACACCAATACACGCAATACTGGATTTTCGGAGAAAGTTATGACCCTTCGGGATTGCTTAGATGGTCACGCATCAACGGCCGTAACTCTTGCCTTTCCGAAAACGCGGCAGGTTTTTATGTGTCGGAGTATTCGGGGCCAGACAATCCACCGTGTCCTTCAGGAAGTGACTACATCGGCAAGGACGCCCTTAGTGTTTCGGCGATGATTCAAGCTCACGAATGGTTTGCAAATTCTGGCATTCAGGATGTTTGCGACGGTACACAAGTACGCGACTTTGATGTTTCTTTCAATTCTTATACGCGTTCAGGCCAAAGCGCAACACCTGTTTTTCGTGGCGACACTGGCGAATTTGCACGCTCGTATAAGTACAATCAGCCTTGGATTCAAGTATGGAAAAATCCTAAAACAGGCAAGCGCGTACTACTTTATCAAGACCCCTTTGCGGATGCTTTTGAGGAGTGTTCATTTACTGTCACAGTGAACGGACAGGTGATTACTAAGAGTGTTCTAGGCAACAACTTACTAGCTATTGTACTATGAAGATTCAAAGAATTATGTACCTGTTGAGTGCGTCGCTACTAATGCTTACTGCGCTCAGTATTGGCCTTGCGCTCAAAAGCTGTAAGCTAAGCGAAGAGCAAAAAACACAAAAAAGCATCCAAAAAAATGAAAAGAAACTCGAAGAAATTCAGCAGCATAGGGATTCAAATAATGCTACTCCTATTCCTTTCGCTAACGACAGTGTGCGCTCAAAAATCCTCGACTCAGCAAATAAAAAGCATGGATTCAAGCTACGCGTCATTAGAAGGGACGCAAAGCGAAATTGACTCAGTGCTGAAAATCCTAAACGACTATCCTGACCTGATACAAGAACTTGCAACTGTTCGGCAACTACTAAAAGACGAGCGCAAGCTAACATCAATACATAAGGAAACGATAATGAAGGCTCTGGATATGGATGTTTGGGACTTGTCAGACGCGGAAAAGAGAATTAAGCGCATCAGGCGTCGCCTTTTTTGGAAGCCAATCATCTGGGGTGCGCTTGGCGCATCGGTTGGTGCAACACTATCGCGATTTTTTTAACGACGTGCTATACACTTTACACTACACTCGTTAACCCTATGAATACCACGACAATGATTAAATCAACACTCCTGTGGATAACAGAACTGTTGTTCACCTTTACCATCTTCAATTTTAACCTGTCGATTGGTAGTACTTTCTATAACTGGTTTGCTGGACTTCTTGGTGGATTTATCTTCTTCTGGTTCATGTACTTTGACGAAGAGGTAAACAACAAAGCGGCATTTAAGATGTCTCTTATTGGCCCTTCCTTGTCGGTGTTTTTTGGAAAGTGGATTTGTGAAAAGTACAATATTCCACTTGACTCCACGGATGCGTCAATAATCTACCTTTTGGTTGCTTTTTTCAGTCTGTCAGCAGCAAAAATCGCCTACGGATTCTCTCGAAATGCAGAAAAAGAACTTCCTGCAATGCTCTGGAAATACTTGCGCAAGAAATTAGGATTAAGAAACGAAAAATAACCCTACTACTATGCAAGACTTAATCACAATACAGAGATACAACAGAAAATCAGACTGGACGATTTCGCGTGTACTTATAGAGGGGAATCTGGACGGATTCGCGGTCGAAGATGAAATACGCGAAACGAAGGTCAAAAAAGAAACCGCAATCTGGTACGGACGTTACAAACTTGGACACAGGTACAGCCCCAAATTTTCCAAGTACTTTTTGTGGAGCGAAACAGCTAAAAAGCTAATTCCAAACCCTAAGTATAATAAGAAATATAATGAAAAAGGGTTTAGACAAATCCACAAAAAGTATGACGACTGGAAAGAGCACCAACTCATCTGGATTCTCAACGTACCTCAGTTTGAGTTCATCCTTATTCACTGGGGTAACACTGACCTCGACTCAGACGGATGTATCATCATCGGGCGCGGCCTAGGTGTCGTCAAAGGCCGAGAAGGAGTGATCTTCTCTCAGTCTTACTACATTGAGTTCTATGAAAAAGTATTCCCTCTTATCCTTCAAGGAGAGCAATACATCAACATTGAAGCAGCTTAATACAATGAAAAAAATATTGTTATTGGCGTTTTTTGCGCTTTCTACAACACTTACCTTATTTTCTCAGACTGTCACGAGTCGAAAGATTTTTGCGAACCCTGATTGCAACTGTGTGACAATTGTGTCGATTGCAGACACAAATGCTGTGCATGACATTGATGCACGTGCAATACTTAGCATTCGCAGGGTTGGAGCTTCTAACGTGGAGCTTACTACTCAGTCCGGAGCAGTGTTTGTGTTTAATCATGTCAACACCTTCACAAAAGACAGTGTAAGGATTGCTACTACGTCTTTTGGCCTTCAAAAGGCCATTAGAACAATCGTAAAAAGCTTAAAGGTTATTCTTGCAAAATCAAACGCAAGCGGATACAACGCAACGTTTGATGTGTCTGGATTGACTGCAAATCGAACTTACACCCTGCCTGACCAAGACGCAACTCTTGGCTCAGGTAGCGGTAGTCCAACGTGGGGTTCTATCACCGGAACGCTCTCTTCTCAGACTGACCTCAACAACGCGCTTGCGGCAAGGGTTCTCCTTACTGGAAGCTCTTCGCTATCGGGCGACTTTGTGCCGACGACTACCAACACAAGCAACCTTGGTAGCAATGCCAATAGGTTTCTTGGCGTGTACAGCAACAACCTATACGCGTCTGGAAAAGCTTTTGTGGGGCCAATTACTTCCAGCGCCTATACTGGTTTAACGGTAGACGTAGGGTTGACTAACTTTTTGGGTGGTACCACGACGGTGAATGGGGCGTTGCTACCCAATGTGTCTAGCCTTAATATTGGTGGTACTTCCAGTGGTCAGCATTGGGGGAATGTGTATGCTACGAATATAAACAATCAAGTAGGTACGCTTAATTTACAGTCTGCTGGAAATACAAGACTGAGCATTACTACAACAGGGCAAGTAAATATAGACAATCCTGCAAGCCTTCCCCTTCTTGTAACAACAGCTGGTAGTTCAAATAACACGGTAAACATTAGAGGAACTGCTAGTAATGGCTACTCATCTTTAGGGTTTCAAAGCTCCTCTGCTACAGCAGTGGGTGGAGTTGGCTATGCGCATCCCAGTGCTGGTCTTTTCGCTAGTAGTGTGTTTATCAATACAGTTGGTAGCATCCCTATTGTTTTCGCTCCTAACAATACAGAAGCAGCAAGATTTCACTCGGATGGTAATTTTTCGCTTGGTAGCACAGTTAATGCAGGATTTAGACTGGATGTAAACGGCACTGCTAGAGCTACACAATATAGTATTGGTACAATATCTACTAATTTCATTGGGGGCGGCGGCTTTGGGGAAATCAATATCAGTAGCTCTAATGTGGATTTGCGCGTAGGGGGGCCACCTGCAATATGGACATTTGTGGATAATACCAAGGATATTGGAACCTCGGACAGAAGATGGAGAACCGGATTTTTTGGAACTTCTGTTATATCTGCCTCTTATCGACTATCTGCTCTTAATGCAGCCCCTACCTCTGCAACCGACACTGGAATAGCAGGGGAGATAAGAGTAACAGCAACACATATATATGTATGTACTGCAACTAACACTTGGGTAAGAAGTGCCCTTTCAACTTGGTAATCTTAATCTATATCATCCATGAAAAACTTAATAACATTATTTTTTCTAGCTGTCGGCATCGTAGCCGCAACGTACAAGCAAGCTAGTAATAGCAACCTTGTTTTCTTGTGCAAACCAAAGCACTTCTCTTCACCCAAAATCCCTGGCGGTTACAATGTTGTTGGTATTTCTGCCAAGGTTCTCAATTACACATTAGGTGACACTTCGCCAGCCTATTGTTATTTTGAGTTCTACCGAAAAAATCCAGACGACACAACTCAGCTCGTAGTGGTGGAAACGCAAAACGATTACTTACCAGCATCGTTGCTACCCTTGTTGTTTTCTGGAAATAAGCAGAATATTTATTTCGCTGCCAAGACCTTTGCCACTGCTCAAGGTTATGCGCTCGACACGATTACATCACAAACTTATCTCAATGCTTTGTATCCATGACAACCTATCCAGATATAAGATTCAAAAAGGTAGAGGGAGTTGGATACGACCTGTTTGAGCTTACAGAAGACTGCTTTGTGCCTTCGATTCAAACTATTATCCCAAAAGGACAAACGACAGACTTTGCAAGCATACCGCGCATATTATGGACTTTCATCCCCCCTTACGGACGCTCTACGAACCCCTCAATACCTCACGATTTCCTGTACGAGAAGTCAAAAACAATGAGCAGGATTGAGGTTGATAAACTATTCCTAGTTGATTTAATCCGCGCAAACGTTCCAATCTGGCAGTGTGTACTAATGTACACGGCAGTACGCTGGTTTGGCGAAAAAGCTTGGCGCAAACATAGATTTTAACCTATTTTTTCACTTTAAACTTAATTCACAACAGCCATGAAAAAGATTCTTTTAATGGGAGCTATTGTAGTCGCATCAACTTGTATCACAAAGTCAGCTTGCAGCCAAACCCTTGGAAAGCCTCAGCTCCTAAAAACCGCCACTACACCACCGTTAGACACCCTAAAGCTATCAAATGGTACAACTGGAAGTTTTGCCTCTACTACATTCTTCAATAAACCCTCCGCAGCCAGCGTTCAGGTCGATGTAACGAAAAACACGGGGACATATAGCTCAGGTTCCTATATTTATTTGATGAAGAGCAATAACGGCAAAACCTTTGTAAAAACCGACAGTGTGGCCATACCTACCACCCACACGGGTACCGTTACCTATTTTATCAATAAAAAGGGAGAGGATATTAATTCACCCTACTGGAAGGTAGTTGTCAAGCAGGTGGGTACCGTAACCTCGTCAGTCATGGCGTGGGTTTTTGGTGGATAAGATTTGCCTTTTGTATAATTAGTTAGAGTTTGCTTAAAACCAGTCGGTAGATACTGACTGGTTTTTTTTTTAGAAAAGTTGTCAATAAAACGTTTGACTAATTTTTTTTGGAAATTTTTGGAAATTTTTTTGGAAATTTTTCGAAAAGATTTTGAATGCTCTTGAAAACGTACACGCAAAATCAAAGCTTTGGCCTCTATTGTCCTCTATTTTTGACTTTGATTGTTACAAGCGTTATTCAAAGGTTTCAATTTAACTCGCTTGTCACAAGGGATTTTTGGGGCATTTTTCAGAAGAATAAGACACGAAGAGTAACCCCTATCCAAATCCACATGATTTGGAATTGAAATGTGTGTATATTATCTTTGAAGTAGGGTAAAGGAAAAGAACCGAGGCACCTTTCGGAGAGGTAGCCCCGGCCTTACAAAGTTAATTTGGCAAATCAAAAGTTATTTTGATTTCCACTTACCTCGGGGGACGAGAAAAACGTAGAATTTTCCTTGCGGATGATAAAATCTACGACCTTTCCTTGTCACCCATGGCGTGATAACTTTGACGAAATTCTCTTCGTCGTAGTCATCGTACGGGGTACGCATTTTACTTTCAGACATAGTTGGAGCTATGTTTTGAAACTATACCGTTTAGCGAGCTGGTAACTCGTTAGACGGTTTTTTTTGTCTTCACCTTTGAAGACGAACAAATTTAATTGTTCTGCGCGAAAGAAACAAGCGAAAAAAAGTACGCAAGAATGTTTTTACAGTCGAACTGTTTTTTTTGAAATTTTTATGAACTTGGTATTTGTATCACTTTTCTGATACACTTAAATATCAGAATAATCTCATTCATAATAAGTTAACCCCATTAGTAAATTTTTATTTTATGTAGAAGATTTTCTGGTTTTCCAAATATTTTTTAAAAATATTTACCACTATTAGGTAAAATAAATTTTGCACATTTCTTCTTTTCTAGTTTTTCATTCTTGCTCTAGGTTAAATTTTGACGGTTTTTATACTAGTAATAACCTAGTCCAATAGAAACTTTTCATAGTCTTAATAAAAAGCCACCACCCACCATTAATGAACCAATAGCGGGTGGGTAAATATCAATACAGCAGTTCAAAATCGACTAAAAATAAACAATGTTGCCAGCGAGTCCTTTAGAGAACCAAGATTGAAAATCCTTTAGATTGTCAATTCCGTCGTTTTTGACAAGCTCCAGCACTTGCGAGTTGTTCAAAGTTCCTGTATCGGTAATAACCTTTATACCAAGCCTATCAGATATGACTACAATTGGAGTAGTCTTTTCAACAATCAATTCAGGTGCGAAAACTATCTGAGGGGAGTTGTAGGGGAGTTGTAGGGGCGTCCTGACCAGACATAGGGAGCAAATCTCATGCCTTTGTGGTAGTTAATACCTTTACGAATCGTGTGGATTTTAGGGGTTTTATTGCCCACGAATTCACACAGCTTTTCTTCCGATAAACTTCTTTCCTCTGGTGTAAGGGTTTTCCAGTATGGCATAAGCCAATGGTATACGTTTTCTTTCGGGTCTGTATATCCACGATTTAGGATGAGGTGCGCCCAGATTCGTTCTGGAAAAAACGTAAGCTCACCTCTGCGTCGATGTGTAGCTGGAAAGCGTGCGCTAAATGGTCTTCTTGTCATTGATTAAGTTGAGGGCTTTGTGGGATAATCATATAATGTGTAGGCATCAACCCCTCATCGGTTTCGTAGGAGTCCGATTCGTTATCCCAAGCAATTGAGACAAAAAATGGCTCACCTATCCCCTCTTGAAAAAATCCTAAACGAGTTCCGTTTGGATTGTAATCTTCATGCACCCAATCAGGATGAAACCCGATAACCTCAACGCCGAACACAAAATCCGTGTTTTCGTCTATTAAAATCCAGCTACCACCCCCGGAACATTGGCAGATATTGAAATGCCAAGGTGTTCTAAAACCCAAAGAATGAAGTCCTTTGATGCTAATTTTACCGTCAACAACTTCCTTAACTTCAAACTCATTGTTTTGGATGTACCATAGCCAATCTCGTTCAGGCAGGTCGTTTATTAGCTTTTTAAAATTCTCGCTAAATCTAAGTTTTGTGCCAGGAGAAACGCTTGTCAACGGTATATTAATACAGTGTCTCACAAACGACTCCTCGTTTTTGTTTTCTACTTTGTCCATTTTAAAAATCTAGTGTTGATTGTTTACCTTCTAATACTCTCAATCTTTTGTAATCTTCTAAAATCGCTTTTATAACAGCGAGACGTTTTGAGAGAACTTCTGGCCTTTTCTTAGGGGCGGGGCCAGAACCCCACTCAGGGAAAACCTTTTCTCTCATCTTGACCTCATACTCCAACTCTTCGATTTTATCGTCGAGAGTTACTTTTTTGTTGTAATCAGGGATTTTTGTTGCCATTGTGTACAATTCATAAATTCTAACTCTTCTAAAACCTCTTATTATCAAAAGCGGGACGTCAATAGGTTGAAAAAAACTGTATTTTTTCATTAGATTTCAGTTTGATTTCGGCACTGCATTACCTTTGAACTACCAATTGTTTATTAACTAAAAATTTACTACACCTATGAAAGGTACATTTTTAAAGATGCTTAGAAAAAGCTATTTAGCGGGCTTTGACATCCTTACATTTCACTTTAAAACAGAGCGCGGAGATATATTATATCTTGACATTGCGATACCTTCAAAAACCCCTCCAGAGAATGAAACTGAATGTTTCGCAGGCCTCCTTTGTCATTTGCGGGCTGAGTTCTTAAAGAAAATAGCACCCCCACAATCTCCAGATATTCGGATAGTATACCCTATGAAGGATCATAAGATTTGGTGGGAAAATTATCCCTTTGACTCTTCTAAATCAAATATAGATTTAGAGACGGACATGCTGAATTATTTTATAGAAACAAGAAAACTTTACGACTTCAAACCCAGCTGAAGGCTAGTGAAAGGGATTTTTAAAAATCGCTTCTCTTTAACTTGGATATAAATGTGACCAAATCCATTTTCCGAATGTGGTGCTACATCGACATATAGAAACGGAATTGTTTTAAACCTTTTGTCTGACAGCTCAATGCCTTTTGGGGTTCGAGTTATTCTAATTGCTGAATACTTACTTCCAATTAATTCACAAAAACCTTTTACGTCTTTTGAAAACCCCTCTCCTTTAATGTTATCTAGGAGCTTATAAATCCGTTGGTTACTTGCTAGGTTTTTGGCAATAATTGGCTTTAGTATATACTCTTTGTAGTAGGAGTGAGCCTGTTTTTGTAGGTACTTTTCTAGGGTTTGCATGGGGATTGTTATTAACAAAGTATAAACTCTATTATTTTAATCTTCTGAACTAGAGACGATACTCCCTGTTCTTTTTTGTACTTTGAAATAAAACTTTTCTTGTTATGTAGCCCCCCCCCATATTGCAACACAAGATTGTTAAATCTATCCTGAGCTTCTTTGTCAATTCTGTCAATTACACTCTGGTACTCTTGGAGTTTTTTCTTTAGATAATCCTCTCTTGGCTGGCTTTCTAGGTACAATCTGACTTTATTAAGAAAAACAACCCTATCCTCGATTTTTTTATACGTAGACAAGCTCTTTTTGTCGCTCAACCGCGCTTTCATTCCCATTGTCTGAGCATCCAAAGAAAGGCTCAACAATTCTTGATTGATTTGCTGTATGGTTATCATATTATTGTTGAATTTGAGGGGTATGTGTTACTATTGCGCAAAAAACTAATATAAGCACGCCTTTGTCTTGAGGCTTCGCGGCGACTGACCAAAAGAGCTTCTACCGTACCAACGGTCAAAACAAGTCCTCTTTCGTCTGGATTTGTGCACACATCAGCAACCCTTACCCAAATCATACGCCCTAGAAATTTAACTCTGTACTTCATGATGTACATGATTTTGGTTTTTCTACCCCTTGTCTCTATACGTACATTGCGATGAATATACCATATACCAGACGATATGAGCTCAGATTTGAGGGTAGTAAAGTAGCTGGGGGTTAGTGGCTGATGAAAGGTCCATAATGACACCCATAACTTTCCCGTCACAAGCAGCCTAATACGTTCAATTATAGATAATCTCCAACAACTAATAACTTCACCTTCTTGGCCATCTTTTGCAAATACGGGCAAAGGATTGTATTCGGGCTGGTTTTCGGCGTAGACTTTATTTACTTCTGGGAATCTAATTGGCTTCATGGTAGTTGTTTTTGAAATTTTTGGAGCAAATTGATTAAGGGCTGTACGCTTTTTGCGTCTGGAAAGTGTAAGGCCAATAGGTGCAGGGCTTCTAATTTTTCTACACAAAGTCCGGAAGGTATAGCAGGGGGTGTACTGTCGGTTTTTACCGACAATAAAAGAGTGTTTCCAGCTCCCAAATCATTGTTGTTCTCTACAATAGAGCCAATCATAATATTGCTACTCCCAAACTTTAAGAAAGGAATAGGGTCTTGTTTGTCGTTAACTTTAATAAGATCAAGATTCATTTTGGTAGTTTTTGTTAGTTTCTGAAACTATCATTTTTGATACAAAAAGGGGGCTACCCCTTTGATAAGTCTGAACTTTGAATCATAGACAGGTACTTTGTAAGAAGAGCAGGGTCTGTTAGGTCTTCAATTTCACTCTTCAAAGTACCATTCTGAGGCGATGATCGTTTTTTGAGGAGGGGATTTAAGAGGTATGAGTACTTAAATGTTTTATAGCTCTCGTGAGGCAATATGCCGGTATCTAAACTAAAGCCTCCAAAAGCTTCTCCTGTCTTTGAAAAGGCTTCGTACTGTTCTTTTGATAGTTTTTTTACCTCGCAACGAAAGGAGGTTTCCGTATCTTCTTCTGTATCATACAAGAAAATGTACAAAACAAATGCTCCTATAGGACGCTTTTTAAAGCTAAACCAGAAACGAAGTGTGTCTTTGTCGATTTTTGATGTTTTTAAGTGCTGAAGCTCAAGTAATGGTGACATACTAAAGTTGAGTTATATATTTATCAATCAGGGCCAATTTAGCGATTTTCGTCTGGCGCTCAGCGTCAGAAAATTCTCTGTCAGATGTAGAGCGCAGGGATGTACGTTGCCCATTCCTGATGTACTCAAAGCCTATGCCTACGATTTTCACACTTTGGCTCTTGCTCGAAAATTCAATCTGAAAACTTAGCGCATCAGCCCCCTGTGGCTCATAAGGAAATCCGTAGTGTTTCGCTAAGTAAATAGCTACGCGTTCGGCTTCTTTGTAGGGCAATTTTCTAGTTCCAGAATTTACAATTGGCTGAATATTGGTGATATCCAACTCTCGTCCTAGAGATGACAGGTTTACATGCTTCATTTTGGTCCGCATAAACTCAACAATTCTGGCGGCTAATGCTCTTTTTTCTTCGATTCGTTTTTTCAGTTCTACCCGGTAGTATCCCATAGTTGAAAAGATTTATTAGTTTTGTATCAACTTCAAAACACTTGCTGTTTTGATGTTTGACTTATTGATTTTACACCGCTTTGCTTTACGTAGGGCGGTGTTTTGTTTTTAAAGTTGATTCATAGGTACAAATGTTTATTTTTGATGTTTAACTA